>Ga0187871_10001262_pt1 | contig 22252 bp, 12 predicted proteins | sample June2016WEW_16_1_FD_132988 | JGI IMG/M metagenome (GOLD analysis project Ga0187871, IMG submission 132988) | Peatland microbial communities from SPRUCE experiment site at the Marcell Experimental Forest, Minnesota, USA - June2016WEW_16_10 | ecosystem: Environmental > Terrestrial > Soil >...
CACGGCTAGCTATAACGGTATAGCCGTGCCGGTCACCCTGACCGTGAGTCCATTGGCGCCTTCCGCGGTGACTCTTGGGCAATCGAGCGTGGTGGGAGGAAAGAACGTGCAGGCGGGTGTCACATTGAACGCGGCGGCTCCCACCGGGGGTGTAACGGTGGCGCTGTCCAGTTCCAATCCGGCGGTGGCCGCGGTGCCGGCGACCGTGACGGTGGCGGCGGGCGTGAGGACGTCGCCCAAGTTCACCATTACAACCGTCGCGCCGGCCTCGCAAACCGTGGTTACCCTCACGGCGGATTACCAGGGCAGCGCGCAAGTCACGCTGACGGTGAAACCCTAGGAAAGTAATTCCCGATCCTGTCTTCTAACTCGCGTAGATGAAGCTTTCTATCTCATCGACTCGCTTGTCCGCGTCGCCGTAACCGATCTCGATTAATTCTCGGGTGTACTTCGAAGTGAAGAGCAGGTAGCTCATCAAGTCGGCGCACGAAGCGGCATCCCGCCCGAGGCTGTTGATGAAATACTGGATCAGATAGGGCATGTCCTTCTGATGTATCTCGGCGAGGTGGGACAAATTGACGGAAGGCGTCAATAGCAGCGTTTTGAGAGGGCGCAGCTTCTCGCAGCCTTCCACGCCCGGCTGCCCGATGTGGCCGCTGCTCAGCAACTGATTCAGCCGCTCCAGATGCTCGATGTCGGTCGCCAGGTGATCCAGAAACATGACATTGAAAAGGACGCCCATGATCTGCGCCAACGATGGATCCCGGTGATCCGTGGCTTCTTCCTGGTGTTCCAGGTTCTCGCCCCGGGCGCCGATGGCCACGATCCTTCGGGCCCCCAGGCGCACAACCGGGCTGAGAGGTTGCTGCAGCCGGATGCAACCATCGCCGAAGAACGCCGTCCCCTGCGCGGTTTGCAGTTTCACCGGCCGAAAGACCAGAGGGATCGCCGCCGACGCGCAAATGTGATCGACCGTGATCTTGGTCGCGAGGGTCACGCGCCGGCTCCTGTTCCACATGGGATGGCCTTTTTTCCCTTGAATGAACAGGTAGCTTTTTCCCGAGTTATAATTGGTCGCGGAAACCGCCAGGGCGTACAGGCACCCTCGTTTGATATTGGCTTCGATCCGGTCGCAATCGAGATGCGCGGCGAGGAAACGCTTCAAGGGCGCGGCATCCAACAGGGAATGCGCGTTGCCGCCTCCCATCACTCCGCCAAACGACAGATCCATGATCCAGGTGAGAGAATTCTGGGCCTGCGTCAAGACGTCGCAGCGAAATACGTCCGAAGGTTTAAGGTGAGACCAGAGATGCGCGAGTTTTTCGGTGGATGACGCGAAGTCGTCGCTGCCCGCGGCCAAGGCGCTGCCGTTGATGGCTCCGGCAGAGGTGCCTCCAATGATGGAGAACGGATTGCCACGCGCGCGAATCCGCTTCATCTCGCCGATCCGTTGGAGAACACCGGCTTGGTAGGCGCCGCGAGCGCCTCCGCCGGTCATCACTAAACCCAGCGCGCTGTCCATTTCCCCGGACTCCGATCCGTCTTGCCGGAAGTATCAGTATATCATTTGCTAAGCGCAATAACAGTGATTAAGGTCTGTTACTATTCTGCTTGCTCCGCAGCGCGCTGTGCAGGTATGTTCCGGGAACAGCAGGAAGAACGACCGCACCAGATACGCTTTCCCGGCTTCCCGCGTGCGATGCTCCTTGCCGCCTTCCAGGCTCCGGCCCCAATGCCGGGCAAAGAACATCCCCGAGCGCAGCCTCGTGATGCGGGAATAAAAAGGCCCATCATTAGTGTAATGAACGAAATTGTAGGGTTCGATGGCGTCCAGTCCGGACCGGCATCGCCGGCAGATTAGCAGGTGCAACTCAAAGCCGGGCGTCGGGGATTCAGCCAGCTTTCCCAAAGAGTAACTCTCCAGGTCCGCACGGGTTTGGTGGTCGTCCGCATTTGCCTGCATACGAAGTGGGGGCGACAACCAGGGACCGCCCACCTAAATCATACCTGAGTATCCGAAATAAGACAATAGAACTTCGGATGGTTGCGGCTCGGCAAGGATCGCCTCGATTGCGCACAGTTTACCGAGCCGCGACCGTCAGGGAGCGGTTTCCCAACACCCAGCACCCTCTTCTGTGATAGGGTAGAGTTTTCATTTCGCACGGGAGGCAAGAATGTCGATGGAGGCCCTTGGCCTGATTGAAACAAAGGGACTGACGGGCGCGATCGAAGCGGCCGACGCCATGGTGAAGACGGCCAACGTGGTGCTAACCGGCAAGGAATTCATCGGCGCCGGCTACGTCGTGGTCAGCGTGCGCGGAGACGTGGGCGCCGTTAAAGCCGCCACCGATGCCGGCGCCGCCGCCGCCCGGCGCGTGGGCGAACTGGTGGCCGTGCACGTGATCCCCCGCCCGCATGAAGAGACCGAAAAGGTGCTGCCCGGCGCCGGACCGGTCAAGAAATCTCTTGGCTGATGCTCGAAGACAAAGACCTCGTATCCATTCAAGAGGTCCGCACCAAGGTGGAAAAGGCCTACGCCGCCTGGCAGACGTACCGCGTGTACAGCCAGGCGCAGGTGGATGCGATCGTGGAACGCATGGCCGACGCGGGCCGCGCCCATGCCGAACGGCTGGCCGCACTGGCGGTCGAAGAAACCGGCTACGGCAACGTCAAAGATAAAATCTCAAAGAACCTGCTGAACGCGGATCTGCTGCCGCGTAAGATGCGCGGCATGCGCACTATCGGGATGCTGCGCGAGATTCCCGAAGAGCACATCGTGGAGTATGCCGTCCCGGTGGGGGTGGTGGCCGCCATCCTGCCTACTACCAATCCCACCTCCACCGCCATCTACAAGATTCTGATCTCGCTCAAAGCCGGCAATGCCATCGTGCTCAGCCCGCACCCGCGCGCCGTGCGCTGCACCTGCGCCACCGCGGATCTGTTGTACCGTGCGGCGCTCGAAGCCGGCGCGCCCGAGGACATCGTGCAATGCCTGGGATACGCCAGCCTGGATGGCACCAACGCCCTGATGCGCCACGAGCGTACCGGCGTGATTCTTTCCACCGGCGGACATGGCATCGTGCGCGCGGCCTACTCCAGCGGCAAGCCGGCCTTCGGCGTGGGACCGGGCAACGTGCCGGTGATGATCGAGCGTACCGCCGATATCCGCGACGCCATCGCTAAAGTCATCGAGGGCAAATCGTTCGACTACGGTACGGTTTGCTCCAGCGAGCAGGCCATCGTGGTGGAAGATGTGCTGAAGGATCGCGTGCTGGCCGAGCTAAAAGCCGGCAAGGCGCACTTCTGCAACGCGGAGCAGAAGCAGGCGCTCGCCAAACTGCTGGTGACGCCGAACTGGACCATTAATCCGGCGTGCGTGGGTCAAGCGCCCACCAAGATCGCCACCATGGCGGGTTTCACGGTTCCAAAGGAGACTTCCATCCTGGTGGTCGAGTTGGATGGGGTCGGCAAACAGCATCCGCTTTCGATGGAGAAGCTGTCGCCGGTGCTGGCAATCTACTGGGTGAAAGATTTCGCCTCGGGGATGAATATTTGCGAGAGCCTGCTGCGTTTCGGCGGGCTGGGCCACACTTGCGGCATCTACTCGGCCGACGACGCGCGCATTCGCGAATATGCGCAACGCATGCCCGCCAATCGCGTGCTGGTGAACACACCCACGCCGCAAGGGTCCACCGGTATCACCACGAACCTGTTCCCGTCCATGACGCTGGGCTGCGGCGCGGCCGCGGGCAACATCACCAGCGACAACGTGGGGCCGCAACATTTATATAACATCAAGCGGCTGGCTTACGCCGTACGCACGCCAGCCGAGGCCTTCGAGACTCCGGGCAGGGCAGGTGGGGCAAGCGGCTCCGCCCGCCAACCAGCCGCCGCAGCCGGTATCGCCATCGATATTGTGGACAGATTCCTGGCGCGCCGCGGCGCAGCACCACCCGCGGCATCGCCGCCGCCCGCCGCCCTTCCGCCAACCGTATCCGCGCCCTCGCCTGTCCCAGCCGCCTCCTGCGCCTGCGCCCACGAAGCGCCCGCGCCGCCCAAGCCGCAAATCGTCGACTTCGTCTGCGAAGAGGATGTGCGCAACGCCATCAAGCAGTCCCGCAAGATTTATATAGGGTCTAGAACTATCGTGACTCCAGCGGCGCGCGATTTGGCCTCACCCGGTGATATTCTAGTGTTGGCTTAAGCGCAAAGGAGGACTTATGGACCTGAATCTGGACACACTCAAGCAGGAAATCCTGGAGTACCTCGAGCAGTCGGAATTTGCCGTCTTCCGCAGCGCTCCGGGAGGCCTGGAAGGCCTGCCTTTTGTACTGTGGGACGCCGAACGTTACCCCGATTACCAGATGTTCCTGGATACTGCCCGCAAGATCGGCGCCAAGATGATTTTGTTCGCCGCGCGCGAGTTCGAATCGTCGGAGGTCGACGACGCCGCCGAGGAACTGGACGAGTGCGATTTGAGCCGCGAAGAACGCCGCGACCTGGAAGGCCGGCTGCGCGAGTTGCGCGTACACGAAGGCGTCACCTGCTCGCTGGAACTGGCGTTCGACCATCATGCCCGCATGTACGTGTACGAAATCCGCCCCGACTGGTACGACGAATTCCTGAGTATCGGCGAAGAAATCGCCGTGCATCTGCCGACCGCCGGAGCGGAACAGGAAGACGACGGTTCGTTCGGCTATTTTTCGAATAATTGACGCGCGGCATGCCCATTCAGGCCCGCTGGCTGATTCCCGAAGGCAATCCGCAGGAAGCCCAGGCCTTGGCCGCCGCGTTGCGTATCGGTCTGCCCGCCGCGCGGGTCTTACTGGCGCGCGAACTGGGCGATCCGGAAGCCGCCCGCCGCTTTCTGCATCCATCGCTCGCGGATCTGCACCCGCCCGGAGCGTTGCGCGGCATGTCCGATGCCGTCGCACGGCTGCGGGGGGCCATCTTGGGCCGCGAGCGAATCCTGATCTACGGCGATTACGACGTGGACGGCACCACCTCCGTCGTCATCTTGAAAAAGGCCATCGAAATGGCCGGCGGCGCGGCGTCGTTCTTCATCCCGCACCGCCTGCGCGACGGCTACGGGATGCGCGCCGACGCGGTGGAAAAGGCCGCCGCCGAGGGCATCAAGCTGATCGTCAGCGTGGACACCGGTATTCGCGCGGCGGAAGTGGTGCGGCGCGCCAATGAACTGTCCATCGACGTGATTATCACCGACCACCATCTGCCCGAAGCTGAACTGCCCCCGGCTCTGGCCGTGCTGAACCCCAACCGGCCGGACTGCGGCTATCCCGACAAGAATTTGTGCGGCGTAGGCGTGGCGTTCAAGCTGGTGCAAGCGCTGCTCGCCTCGCTCGATTGGCCGCCGGATAAGCTGCGCCGCGTCACCGAATCGTTTCTGAAACTGGTGGCCATCGGCACGGTGGCCGACGTGGTGCCGCTGATGGGTGAGAACCGCATCATCGTGAAACACGGGTTGCGCGGCTTGGGGAAAGTAAGCAATCCGGGGCTGCGCGCGCTGCTGGACGTGGCGGGTTTCAGCGGCGGCCGTGTGCCGTCTTCGGGCAACGTGGCGTTCCGTATCGCGCCGCGCATCAACGCCGCCGGGCGCATGGATACGGCCAATGCGGTGATCGAAATGTTCTTGACGAGCGATGCGGCGCGCGCGCGCGTGCTGGCGCAGCAACTGCACACGCTGAACGGCGAGCGCCAGGAGGCCGAAGCGGAAGTCACTCAGCAGATCGTGGAAGAGTGCGCGCGCGTGCCCATCGACGATGCGCAGCGTGCCCTGGTTTTCGCGGCGGACAATTGGCATCGCGGTGTATTGGGTATCGTGGCCTCGCGCCTGGTGGAACGCTTCCATCGGCCCGTCTTCGTGCTGAGCCGGGATCCGGAGGATGGCCGCGCGCAGGGTTCCGGGCGCAGCATCCGGCCCTTTCATCTGCTGGAGGCGCTGGAAGCCATGCCCGAATTGTTCGAGCGTTTCGGCGGGCATCGGCAAGCCGCGGGTTTGACGCTGCCCTCCGATAACATCGAACTGTTCCGCGCGCGCTTCAACCAGTATGCCGCCGCCCGGCTGACGCTGGAAGATTTGGCGCCGCAGGTGGAGATCGACGCGGTGTTGGAATTCCGCGAAATCGACGAGCGCAGCGTGGCGGAAGTGTTCAGCCTGGCGCCCTTCGGCTGCGGCAACCCCGCGCCGCTGTTCGCCGCGCTGAACGCGGAGGTGGCTGGTCCGCCCGCCGTGATGAAGGAGAAGCACCTGCGCGTGATGCTGCGGCAGAATGGGCGCACGCTGATGATGAAGGCCTGGAACTTCGCCGAACGCGCGGCCGAACTGCAATCCGGCGCGCGCGTGGACGTGGCGTTCACGCTCGAAGACGACTCTTACGCCGCGGCGCGCGGCTTGCCGCCGTGGGGCGCGGTGCTGCGGGATGTCCGGCCGGGGTGAGGCGCACTCTGCGAAGGGCGTGTCGCGGGCCGCTGTGCTGTCGATTCCAACGGCGCGCTCACTAACAGTCCAGGTTCAAATGATGGTTGACCTCTTCAGGATCTCGGCGCTCGATCTGACCGCCGCAACGTTTCGGCTCCAGCTTCAGCAACACGCGTTGCAAACGCGTGGCATCCGTGCCGCCGACGCACTCCACGCTGCGAGTGCAATCGAATTCGACGCAGACCTGCCTCGTCTCAACCGACGATGCGGTGCTCCAACTGGATGGACTCCTGACCAACCGCCGGGGCGCCAATATCCTTTGCCGCGATACCGATTCAGCCCTAAATCTTCTGTAGTCCGCCACAAGTTCAGGGCGTCGTGAATATACCGAATATGTCGCTGTCGATCCCCTTAACACCGAGATAATAAGCCTGGCTGGCGGTGACCTGGAGATTAATTTGAACGACCCCATTCACCGTATCAGGCGCGGCGCCGCTGTAGCCCACGATGACCGGGGTTCCGTCAGATTTGGAAGACCCCACAAAAGAGCGACTCGGGGGCGCAGAATTGGTTCGCGCCGGTTGCCATTTGCCCGTCGCTCCCGGGAAAGTAACCCGTGCCCGTGGCCCAGACCGAGACATACGAACCCGCCGTCGCCGGATTCGCCTGGGAATTTAGGGTGCCATCCTGGTTGATTGCCGCGGCGCTTCCATCCGGCAATTGAAATACGCCGGGCGCGGCGATATCCACCCTCACCGGGAAATCCGGCAGGGGCACGCCATTCTGCGCCAACTGCAATTCCACGGCCGATCCGGCTGTCAGCTCCACCGGCGCAACGGCATTGATCTGGGCATCCGAGACGTACAGTAACGGCGACTGAATGCCGTCGATCGTCGCCTGTATTCCCCCCAGCGTAGTCGGCAGGAAGCCGGCGGCATCGAATGTAGCCGACAGCGGCGCAGCCGGGCCGATGTGCAGCCCGTAAATGGAGAGCAACTCGCCCGGTGCGACGCGTCCCGACAGTACTCCGCCGGCCGCATTGGCAATGCCGAATATCCACGGCGCGGAACTCTGGCCGGGCGCCGAGCCTTCCGCGAAGGCGAAGATCAGACCCGTGGCTCCCGCAACGTGCACCGTACCCGTCGAATCCACTGCGAGCGCCTGCGCCACTGTGTTCGCGGGGAAAGTCGCCGAATACAGGAGGGCCGCGCCGGCGGAGTTCAACTCCGTCAGGAATTCGTAGCCACCCGGAGTCACGGATACCTTGGCAGGGAAATCGGAGGACATTGTGACGCCTGAAACCCACACATCGTCTGCGGAATCGACGGCAATGGTTTGCGCTTGATCGTTTGCAGACCCGCCCAGGAACGTGGCCCAGACCATGCCGCTGCCAGTGGGGTTGAGCTTGGCCACGAAGGCGTCGGAAGGCCCCACATTTGGCGGCGTAGCTGCGTTCGCAAGTGCGGTTTGAAACGCACCCGCGGTCGCCGGAAACGCCGGATCCGACGTGGAGCCGGCGAGGTAAGCATTCCCTCCTCCATCCGCGGCAATTGCCGAGACGGTGTCTGTGGCAACGGTGCCGACTGTAGGCTGAAGATCCCCAGCCCCGAGATACGTGACATAAACCAAACCGGTCCCGGCGGAGTTTATCTTGGCGACGAAGGCGCCAATGCCAGCCGTCAGCAGCGCGCCGGCCGTGGTGGGCAACCCCACGCCCGCGTTCCCCGCGATATACGCATTGCCCGCAGGGTCCACAGCGATTGCCGACCCACCGGTGGCGGCCCCAGGGTACAAGCAACCGCCTGTTTCGCACCCAGGCACCGGACCGGTGAGCGCTCCGGCATACAGGATCTGGCCGCCTCTCGGGTCGATCTTAGCGACGAAGGCGCCGGATATCCCTCCGAGCCCCAGGAACGGGTAGACCACGCCCGCCGGCATGCCCGGAGTGTGCTGATAGTCCGGGGCCTGCGTCGTGCCTGTGACGTACGCATTTCCCTGCGCATCGGCCGCCACACCGGACAGCGAGCTATAGCTTTTCGTCCCTCCAAGATAAGTCGAATAGAGCACCGTACCTTCCGCGCTCAGCTTCATTAGAAAGCCCGTCCCGCAGCAACCGCCCCCGACACCGCCGGCGCCAATGCTCTGCAGCGGATTCCGCAGCGGAAAATCCGTCGAAGTCGTGTTGCCGGCAATATAGATGTTCCCGGAGGGGTCGACCGCGATTCCGTTCGCCTGGTCAATCCCTTTGCCGCTGAAGGTGGCCAGCAGGGTAAGATTTCCGGAAGGGTCCAGCTTGCTGACGAAGACATCCGTCAGCGGAGCGTAGTTTGTGGCATTCGAGCCAGGCGCAACGATGCGGCTGCCCGTGATATAGGTGTTTCCGTTCGCGTCCGTGGCGATGGCCGACACCTGGTATTGGTTCGCATCGCCTATGTAAGCGGTGTAACTCGCGGAGTGGGCGGCAGCGGCGCATGCCGCCAGAGCAATTACAGCGGTACTTCGCATAAATTCTCCGGGGACGCGGCAATTCCAAATTATCACCTCCGAATCCCAACGACAACCTTTTCCGGGCGCGCTTCAATGAGTACGCCGCGGCGCGAGGCCTGCCGCCGTGGGGCGCGGTGCTGCGTGATGTGCGGCCTGATGCAACCAATCCGGATCTATTGCACTGCCATCGTCACTGTATTCGACGTCACGCCGCCCATGGAAATCGTGACCGATACGCTCGATCCCGTGGCCGACCCGGCGGGCACCTGCGCGTTCACTTGGTAGAGACCCACGTAGCCGGGCGCGAGACCGGAGAACTGCACATTCGCCGTCACTCCGCCGATCGTCACAATGGGCGTGGCCGACTCGGCCAGCGGGTCGCTGGGAGCGGGCGATCCAGTCGCCGGTCGATTGCTTACCGCCCCGAGTCCTGTACAGTAAATCAGGACGAAGCTGCCGGGGGCCGCCGGGTTCGTGGAATCCACCAGCCGATAGGATGTGTCCAGGATCGCTCCCTGCCCCGTGCCTGCGGCGTTGGTGCTGAAGATGGCCGGCGCGACAGGCGCGAGATTCACCGTTTGGGCGGCGCCGGCGGCATTGTCCAACGTGGCGGCCAGCGTAGCCTGCGACTGGCCGGACAATTCCCAAGGCACCTGGAAATTCACCTGCCCACCGGAAACGAAAAACAGCGGCGCGCCGGTTTCACCGCCGAACTGCAAGGAAAGTCCGGAGAGATCGTCAGGCAACGGCGACTGCGTGGCGCCAAGCGGCGATGAAAGCAGGAAATTGCCGAAGATCGAAGCGATGCTGCCGGGCGCCACTGGCGCGGTGTAACTGGCCGCGTTCACCACGCCGCCGGGGTTGATCGACGGCGAGAGCGCGTTCCCCACCGTCAGCGAAAACACCGTGGCGCTATTCGTACCCGTGGTCGTGCCGTAGAGTACCCCGCCGCTGCCGATCGTCACACCTGCCATGGGATTGGCGCCGTCGCTGCCGCCGGTGAAGTTGTAAAGCGTGGCCTCCGCCCACACGCCATCCGCGGATGGCGGCGGGATCAACGCAAACACCGTTCCACAGCCGTTAGACCCGTTCGTGGTGCACGAACCCGAACCATATGGGGTCGTGCCGTAAAGCACGCCGCCATTGCCCATCGCCAGACCACTGGGACTTCCGGCGCTGCCGGACCCGGTGAAATTGTAGAGCACGCCTCCGGTCCAATCGCCTCCTGCCACCAACGGTGGGGTAACGGAGAATAAGGTGCCTTGGTATGAAGTGCCCCCCGCGCTAGTGCCGTAGAGCACTCCGCCATTGCCGACGACTACACCCGCGGCGGGATTGGACGCGTTGCCCGGGCTTGCCGGCGCGGGGAACTCGTACACCGTGCTCTCGGTCCACGCGCCACCCGTCGCTGCCGGTGGGGTCAGTGAAAACACGGTGCCGCAGCCCGCCGCACCCGCGCAGTTATACGAAGTGTTTCCGCCGCCGGAGGTCGTGCCATAGAGCACGCCGCCGCTGCCGATCGCTAAACCGCTGGGGCCCGCCGTGGTCGAATAATTGTATTGAGTGAAGGCGGTGAAATCGTAGAGTACCGCTCCGGTCCACGCGCCGCCGGACACCGCCGGCGGAGTCAAAGAAAACGCCGTGCCGCTATTCATCGATCCGCCAGACCCGGTTGTGCCGTAGAGCGTCCCGCCGCTCCCGAGCGTCACGCCCGTAGTGGGATAGTATCCGTCGGTGAAACCGGAGCAGCCGCCCGGATTGCAGGTCCCGTTGGCAAGGCTGAAATTGTGGAGAGTCGTTTCGGTCCACGCCCCGCCCGGCAGAGCGGGAGGGGTCAAGGAGAACACCACTCCACAACCCGGCGGCTGGCCGGTCCCCGTGCACGACCCGGTCCCTCCCAACTCCGTGGCGCCATAAAGTACGCCGTTGCTGCCGATCACGACGCCTGCCGCCGGATAGGCCCCATCGGCGCCACCCGTGAAGCGATACGGCACGCTCGCGGTCCAGGCCCCGGTTCCAACAGGCGGGGTCAACGAGAAGACCGTCCCGCAGCCTGATGGGCAAGAACCAATCCCGCCGCCCTGCGAGGTGCCGTAGAGCACTCCGCCGCTGCCCGCCACCACACCCGATAGAACGGCGCTCCCCGGCGCTCCGCCAGCGAAGGCGTAAAGCACGCTCTCGGTCCACGCGCCGGTCGTGGATGTGGGCGGGGTCAGAGTGAATACAGTGCCGGCGTTCGCGGGGCCTCCATAGGCAGTGGCGCCGTAGAGCACGCCCGGACTGCCGGATGCACCGCCGAATACCACGCCCACGTAGGGCAGCGCCCCGTCGTTGCCGCCCTTGAAGCTGTAGAGCAGGCTCTCAGTCCAAGCGCCGGAGCCAGCCGACGGCGGGGTCAAAGAGAAGACCGCGCCTGCAGTCGCGGCGCCGCCGGCGCTCGCCGTTCCATACAGGATGCCCCCGTTGCCGATCACTACTCCTGAAGCCGGATTTGCGCCGTCGGTCCGACCGCCGGTAAAGGTGTAGAGCACGCTTTCAGTCCAGGCGCCGCCAGCCCCTGCCGACGGAGTCAGTGAAAACACGGTGCCGGCACCGGAGGCGCCGCCGGAGTTGTTGGTGCCGTAGAGGACTCCGCCACTACCGATCGTCACCGCTGAGGGCTGGAAGCCGTCGTTGCCGCCGCTGAAATTGTAGAGCACTGCTGGGGTCCAAGCGCCGGACCCGGTTGGCGATCCTTTGGGCGGGGTCAAGGAATATACCGTGCCGCAGCCGAATAATGCAGAGCAGATACGATTGGTGCCGGTTCCGCCGGCTTGCGTGGCGCCGTACAGCACCCCGCTGCTGTCGATCGCTAAGCCCGTGGGAGAGGGCGAGGTGAGGTTGTAGAGCACCGCTTCGGTCCAAGAGGCGCCGGCCCCAGTCCCTGCGGGCGGGGCAAGGGAAAACACGACTCCACAACCTGGAAACGGCGACGGCGAGATGCACGGCCCAGGTCCACCGGCGGCCGTTGTGCCGTAGAGCACGGGGGACCCTCCGGGTCCGCTGCCGATCGCCACTCCTGCCGCGGGGGCGCCTCCGTCGTTTCCACCCGTGAAGCTGTAAAGCACGCTCTCAGTCCAGGCGCCGCCGGGAAGTGCCGGTGGCGTCAGTGAGAACACCGTGCCGCACCCGCCGGCACAAGTAGCGGTTCCGGTTCCGCCGGCGGCGGTCGTGCCGTAAAGGACACCATCCTTGCCAATCGCGACACTTAGCGGTCCGCCACCGTCGCTGCGCCCAGTGAAACTGTAGAGCACCGTCTCGGTCCAAGCCCCGGAGAGCCCCACTGCGGGCGGAGTGAGGGAGAAAACCGTGCCATAGCCCGAGGCGCCGCCGCGCGCCGTGGTGCCATAGATCACTCCGCCGCTGCCGACCGCTACGCCTTGCGGAACGATCCCGTCGCTGGCGCCGTTGACGAAAGTGTGGAGCGTGGTCAGCGCCGGCGCGGGCGTCTGGGCCCCGCAATATCCAGCAAAAACCAGTAGCGCCGCGAAAAGCGTTCCGCAATCTGCGAGCCCGTGCGCGATGCGATTGTGCATTGCTTACTCCTTCGCCGCCTCGCGGCCCAATGTGGGCCCGCCGGGCTGGGTGCGAGGCGAAATGACCCAACCTGGAAGCCGCGACGGCCAACAGCCCCAAAGGAAAGCGTTGAGCCCGTTACCGCATGCCAAAGCCATCCTGGCTCGCCGGCCTCCGCATTGCAACCGGAGCACCGCGCCGGCAGCTACTGCACCGCCAGAGTCACCATGTTCGATGTCACGCCGCCGATCGAAATCGTAACCGGTACGGCAGGTCCCGTAGCCGACCCTGCAGGCACCTGCGCGTTCACCTGATAAAGACCTACATAGCCGGGCGCGAGGCCGGAGAACTGCACATTCGCCGTCGCTCCGCCAATCGTCACCAAGGGCGTGGCCGACATCGCTAGCGGGTCGCTGGGAGCGGGCGATCCGGTCGCCGGTTGATTGCCGACCACCCCAAGTCCTGTACAGTAAATCAGCACGAAGCTGCCAGCGGCCGCCGGGTTCGTGGAATCCACCAGCCGATAGGATGTGTCCAGGATCGCTCCCTGCTCCGTGCCTGCGGCGTTGGTGCTGAAGATTGCCGGCGCTACAGGCGCGAGATTCACCGTTTGGGCGGCGCCGGCGGCATAGTCCAACGTGGCGGCCAGCGTAGCCTGCGATTGGCCTGACAATTCCCAAGGCACCTGGAAATTCACCTGCCCCCCGGAAACGAAAAACAGGGGCGCCTCCGTACCGCCGCCGAACTGCAAGGACAGTCCCGAGATACTGTCTGGCAATGGCGATTCCACGGCGCCAAGCGGTAACGAAAGCAGGAAATTGCCGAAGACCGAAGCAATGCTGCCGGGGGCCACTGGCGCGGTATAACTAGCCGCGTTCACCACGCCGCCAAGGTTGATCGAAGGCGTAGCAATGGCACCTACCTGTAGCGCGAACACCGTGCCGGTATTCGCGGTTCCCCCGGTCGTGCCATAGAGCACCCCGCCGCTGCCCGTCGCGACGCCTGTTAGAGGATAAGCCCCATCGCCGCCACCGGTAAAGCTGTAAAGCGTGGCCTCTGTCCACCCGGGATCCGGAGGTACCGGCGGGATCAGCTCAAACACCTTTCCACAGCCTGTAACTTCGTAGGCGATGCACGGGCCGGAGCCGCCGTATTGGGCGGTGCCGTAGAGCACCCCACCGCTGCCGATCGCCACACCGCTGGGACTTCCCGAGTCGCCGAAGCCGTTGAAATTGTAGAGCACAGCTTCGGTCCATTCGCCGCCCGAAGACGTGGGCGGGGTCAACGAGAACGCGATCGCGCTGTTTGGCTGTCCCTCGTTGAGGGGGATGGTGCCGTAAAGCACCCCGCCGCCGCCGATGGCCACACCTGCGGTCGCCAGCGGCGTGGTATTGCAACAGGTGGAACTGTAGAGCGCGGTTTCAGTCCATGCGCCACCGGCCCCCGAGAGCCCCGCGGGCGGGGTCAACGAAAACACGGTGCCGCAAAGGAACCCACACTGGGATGAAAGGCTCCCAGCCGAGGTCGTACCGTAGAGCACTGGAGACCCGCCGGGTCCGCTGCCGATCGCTAAAGCGCTGGGACCCGCCGAGGTGGGTGCCGCTTCGGCATGGCTTGCGAAATTGTAGAGCACGGTTTCAGTCCAGCCGCCGCCGGGCACAGTGGGCGGGGTCAGCGAAAACGCGGTGCCGCTGTTCAGGGTTCCGCCGCCCGAGGTCGTGCCGTAGAGCACGCCGCCGCCGATCGCCAAGCCAGTCACGGGATAAGCGCCGTCGAGGTTGCCGGTGCATACCTCGAATGGTTGCAGCGGACAGGTCGCGTTGGGAATGTAGAAACTGTGGAGCGTAGTCTCAGTCCACGCGCCACCCGGAGACGCCGGCGGGTCCAAGGAAAACACGACTCCGCAGCCGGGAGGCTGGCCGTATGCAGTGCATGGCCCCGTGCCGCCGAATTCCGTGGTTCCGTAGAGCAACCCGCCGCTGCCGATCGTAACGCCCGCGGCGGGATAGGCCCCGTCGCTCCCGCCCCTGAAGCGGTAAAGCACGCTTAGCGTCCAGGGACCGGCCGCGGAGGGCCCCTCCGCCGGCGGGGTCAAAGAGAAGACCGTCCCGCAGCCCGCCGGGCAAGCACCCGTTCCGCCTCCCTCCGTGGTGCCGTATAGCACGGGGCCCCCTCCGGGTCCAACGCCGACCGCCAGACCGGAGAGTTCGCCGTTCCCTGGGCTCGCGCCAGTGAAACTGTAGAGCGGGCTTTCAGTCCAGGCGCCGCTCGATGACGTGGGCGGGTTCAGGGCGTATACAGTGCCAGAGGCTGCGGGGCCTCCGTAAGCGGTGGCGCCGTAGATCGCTCCGCCCTGGCCGATCGCCAACCCGGAGAAAGTTTGCAACACGCCGGGAGTGCCGCTGGTGAAGTTGTAGATCACGCTCTCGGTCCAAGCGCCGGCCCCCAAAGGTTCGCCCGGCGGCGGGGTCAAAGAGAACACCGTGCCCACGTCCGAGGCGCCGCCGCTGCTGGTGGTACCGTAGATCACTCCCCCGCTGCCGATCGTTAAACCGGGGCTGGGATAGTAACCGTTGTCCCCAAGACCGGTGGTGAAGGCGTAGAGCACGCTCTTAATCCAAGCCCCGCCGGGCAGCCCGGGCGGAGCCAAGGCGAATACCGTGCCGCTGCTGGAGACGCCACCACCCCCACTGGCCCCGTAGAGCACTCCGCCGCTGCCGATGACCACACCCGCTGGATTGTTGCCGTCGCTGCCGCCCGCGAAACTATAGAGCGTTGCTTCGGTCCAAGGCGCGCCGGGCCCGGAGATCCCTCCCGTGGGCGGTGTCAACGAAAACACCGCGCCGCAGCTACAGGCACTTCCAGTTCCGCCGGTTGCCGTGGTGCCATAGAGTATCCCGCCGCTGCCGATCGCCACGCCTGGCGGAGAGTAGCCGAAGAAGCTGGGGAAGTTGTAGAGCACGGCTTCGGTCCAAGCGCCGCCTGACGACACGGGCGGAGTCAACGAAAATACCGTGCCGCAGCCTGGGAATCCAACCGCGCCGCTGCATGGGCCGGAGCCACCCCACTGGGTCGTGCCATGGAGCGCTCCCCCGCTGCCGATCGTCACGCCCGACGTGGGAACGCTCCCATCCTTGCCGCTCATGAAACTGTAAATCACGCGCTCGGTCCAGACGCCACCGGGAGATGCCGGAGGGGTCAACGAGAACACCGTGCCGCAGCCGGCGGTGGGAGCGGACGAGCAGGCGCCCGTTCCGCCGAATTGCGTGGTGCCGTAAAGTACGCCGCCGCTGCCGATTACGACACTGGAGGGCTGGCCGCCGTCGCCTGCGCCCGTGAAACTGTAGAGCACGGCTTCGGTCCAAGCGCCGCCCGGAGACAGCGGCGGGGTCAAGGAGAAAATCGTGCCGCAGCCTGATCCCAACTCGGTGCATGGGCCCGAGCCACCATACTCGGAACTGCCATAGAGCACGCCGCCAGCGCCGGCCGCCACGCCTAGCGGATAGATTCCGTCGCGCGGAGCGCTGGCGAAGGTGTAGAGCGTGGTCAGGGCTGGGGTAGGCGTTTGAGCCGCTAGGTGCCCAGTAAGGACCAGGACCGCCGTGAAGAGCGTTCCGCCAGTCGAGACCTTATGACTACGCCTTCGCATGTTCCGTATCGCCTATGTAAGTGGGTCACTTGCAACAGAACTTTGGATGGAATCTCCGCGGACCCGGTAATTTCAGATTACCACCGTGGGGCAGGCTCGCAGCCTGCGCGGGCCTCGCAGGCCCGCTCTTGGGCGAGCGAAGCTCGCCCGCGGCGGCGCATGGCGCCGCCCCACATGGTAAGCCCGCCTCTATTGCGCCCGCTATACTGTATAAGGAATGCGCCTCCTCTACCTATTCTGCGCACTGCTGGCCGTCCGCCCAGGCTTCGCCGCGCCCGGCCCTGAAGAATACCGCGGCCGCCGCGCCGAGCTATCCCAGAAGCTTCACGACGGCGTGCTCGTACTTTTTGGCGGCACCGAAAAAGGCGAGGAGAACGTTCGTACCGGCTTTTTTCAGGAGTCCAATTTCTATTACCTCACCGGCTGGCAGGAACCCGGCGCCATTCTATTAGTCGCGCCGCCGCAGGACGACAAACCGTACGCCGTCCTGTTTCTCCCGCGCCGCCATCCGGACGCGGAAAAGTGGACCGGCCGCAAAGCCGGACCGGACGACTCGAATATCGGCGCACTTACCGGCTTTGATACCGTGCTGCCTAGCGAGAACTTCGAGAGCGAGTTACGCAAGCAACTGGACCGTTATGCCACCGTATACACCGTCGGCGAGCAAAGCACCACGCAGCTTAAGGCGCTGGCTCCCATGCGGGATATCTCGATTGCCGGGCCCATGATCGCGCGCCTGCGCATGCATAAATCGCCCGCGGAGCTGGGCCTCCTCCAAAAGTCCGTCGACGCCACGCTGGCAGCGCATCGCGCCGCGTGGAAACGCGCGGCTCCGGGTTTATACGAATATCAGGTCGCCGCCACTATGACCGCCGTTTACTTCGACGAAGGATGCGAGCGTCACGCCTATGCGCCTATCGTAGGCTCCGGCCCGAACAGCACTATACTGCATTACTCGCGCAACTCCCGCCGCATGGATCGCGGCGAGTTGCTGCTGATGGACGTGGGCGCGGAATGCGCCGGATACGCCGCCGACATTACCCGCACGATTCCCGTGGGCGCGCCGTTCACCAAACGGCAGCGCGAGATATATGAGATCGTGCTGGGCGCGCAAAACGCGGTGATCGCCGCCATCAAGCCGGGCCTTCCGTTCGGCGATCTCAGCAAGATCGCCCGCGAGTACATTAATACTCACGGCAAAGACTTGCACGGCGATCCGCTGGGCAAGTATTTCACGCACGGCGTCAGCCATCACGTGGGGCTCGACGTGCACGATGCCACCGATTTCAGCCCGCTCGCGGAAGGCAATGTCATCACCGTGGAGCCGGGCATCTACATTCCCGAAGAGAATATCGGCATCCGCATCGAGGACATGGTCGAGGTCACCAAGGACGGCGCCAAGCTGATGAGCGGCGCGCTGCCGCGCGACGCGGGCGAGATCGAGAAGGCGCTCGGCAGATGAACGAGGCGTTGTGGGGCGGGCAATCCTGCCCGCAGCCGCCTTTTAGGCGGCCAAGCCGGCTGAAAGCCGGCTGCGGGCAGGATTGCCCGCCCCACAATTCAGAATGCGTATGAACCGGCAAACCGCGATCTATTGGGCACTGCTGGCGGCGTCCTGCGCAGTAGCCCTGACGGCCAGTTGGACCAGCTTCGGCGCGCAGATCGATAACGACGCCTACGACTGGATGTTCCGCCACTATCAGCCGCCCACGTGGTCCACCGAAAGCATCCTGCTGGCCATCGACGAGCCGTCTCTGAATGCTTATGGCGGCGTGCCTGGTCTGCGCAAGCCGTTGGCCGAAGCGCTCCGGCGGATCTCCGCGGTTGCGCCCAAGACGGTCGCGGTGGACTTGATCCTGGCCGACAACACCGATCCAGCCACTGACGCGCGCCTGGAAGAAGCCATGCACGCCACGCGCAATCTGGTGCTGGCGTGCCAGTTGCTGCCCGATGGCGCCTCGTGGGAGGATCCGCTGCCACGCTTTCGCGCCCAGGCCGCGGCCCTTGGCCATGTGCATGCCGAGCCGGACGAACTCGATTCGGTGGGCCGCAGCTTGCCTCTCGAAAAAGCGGCGAACCGCGACCGCCGCTGGGCGTTGTCCCTGGAAGCCTATCGGCTGAGCCGGGGCGCGCCAGGTGTACAGATCGTGGAATCGCCCACGGATCTGGATGTGGGCGGGCGGGTGATCCCCTCCACGCGCGCGGGAGGCCGCCTGATGCGCATTCGCTATGTGCCACTCTCCATGCCCATCCCGCGCGTTTCGCTCCAGGCGCTGCTCAACGATCCCAGCCGCGCCGCCGACTTCGCCGGCAAAGTAGTCTTCGCCGGCGTCACCTCGCAGACCGCCGCCAAGGACTGGCTCTTTACGCCTTATTCCACCCGCACGCCCATGGTGGGCGTCGAAATCCACGCCAATGCTTTCGAGACCATCGCCCAGGGTCTGTTCCTCACCGACGCTGCGCCGTCGCTGGTGGTGGCATTCAGTCTGCTGCTGGTGGCTGCGATCGGCCTGACTTACAGCCGCTTTACGGGCCGTGCGGCGAACGGTCTGGCCGCCGGCATCCTGGCGATCGCGCACGTCACGCCCTACTGGCTCTTCACGCATCGCATCGTTTTTTCTTTCTGCACACCCGTGTCGTCTGCGTGGCTGTCGCTGATTACCGCCGGCGGCTTTCAATTGCTGGTGGTGCGCCGCAGCCTGCGCAAGTCCGAAGCCGAACGCGACCGCTACCGCCAGACCATCCACTTCGTCACCCACGAAATGCGAACCCCGCTCACCGCCATCCAAGGCTCCAGCGAGCTGATGGGCCGCTACGCCCTACCCGAAGAAAAGCGCAAACAAATCGCCGAGCTCATCAATGCGGAATCCAAGCGCCTGGGCCGCATGATCGAGATGTTCCTCAGCGTGGAGCGGCTTTCCGCCGGCCAGGTGGAGCTGAAGAAGGAAACGTTCTCCGCCGCCGAACTCATGGCCGGATGCGTGGCGCGCGCGCTCCCACTGGCCGAGCGCAAGCAGATTCGCATCCTGACGGAAGCCGCGCCGCAGGATGTCCTGCTCACGGGCGACCGCGAGTTGATGGAATATGCTTTCTACAACCTGCTGACCAACGCCATCAAGTACTCGCCGCAGCGCACGCAGGTCACCCTGGCTGCCGCGCGCAAGCACGACCACGCCTATATTTCGGTGGAGGACCAGGGCATCGGCATGGACCGCAAAGAGGTCAAGAAGATATTTCAGAAGTTCTACCGCACCAGGCGCGCCGAACAATCCGGCGAAGCCGGTACCGGAATTGGGCTTTCCATCGTCGAACAGATTGTTGTCCAACATTCCGGTACCATTGAAGTGATGAGCCAGCCGGGACACGGGTCCCGGTTCACCATGGTTCTGCCCGCCCCGGCCGCGGAAAAAGTAGCGAAGGAAGGCTGATGCAGCGATTACTGGTTGTCGAAGACGACGCGGCGGTGCGCACTACCGTGGTGACGTTCCTGGAGTTGGAGGGGTACTCCGTCGATGCCGTCTCCTCCACCGGCGAGGCCCTGGAACGGCTCTCGGAAAATAGCTACCCTATCGTCATTTCCGACATTTACATCGACGACCGCACCGGCCTCGACGTGCTGGACGCCGCGCGCAACAAAGATCCCGAGTGCTCGGTGATCCTGATGACCGCCCGCGGCACCATGGAAACCGTAATGGCCGCCACGCGCGGCGGCGCCTTCGACTATGTGGCCAAACCCTTTGAAATCGACCGCATGCTCGATACCATCAAGCGCGCTGAAGCCGCCCGGCAGGAGAAAGAGAACGGCACAGAGAAGGAAGCCGGTCCGGACGATCTGCCGGAAAGCGAAATGATCGGCAGCTCCGCCGCCATGGTGGATATCTATAAGACCGCTTCGCTGGTGGCGCCCACGGACGCCACGGTGCTCATCGAAGGCGAAACCGGCACCGGCAAGGAACTGGTGGCGCGCATGATCCACCACTTCAGCGGGCGCGCGAGCCAGCCTTTTGTGCCCGTGGATTGCGCTTCCATCAGTCCCTCGCTGCTTGAAAGCGAACTGTTCGGCGCGCTGAAGGGGGCCTACACGGGCGCCGACCGCGACCGCATGGGCGTGATCGAATCCGCCAATCGCGGCACGGTCCTGCTCGACGAGATCGGCGATATCGAACTCAACTTCCAGTTCAAGCTGCTGCGTTTCCTGCAGGAGCGCGAAATCCGGCCGGTGGGCGCCGCGCGCGGCAAACAGGTGGATGTGCGCGTGCTCGCCGCCACCAACCGCGATGTGCAGAAACTGGTCGAGGAAGGCAAATTCCGCGAGGATCTCTGGTTCCGCCTGAATGTAGTGCGCATCGTGATTCCGCCCCTGCGCGACCGGCGCGGCGATGTGCCGCTGCTCGCGCGCTTTTTCCTGAATAAGTACAACGCGCGCTATCGTCAAGCCGCGCGTCTGATGGAATCCGGGCTGAAAGCGTTGCAGGAATATACCTGGCCCGGCAACGTGCGCCAGTTGCAGCACCTGGTCGAGCGCCTCACCATTCTGGCGCCGGGCGGACGCGTCGACGCGGATGCGGTGCAACTGGCCCTCAGCGCCATGGAATCTCGCGAAGATCCAGTCGAAACCCTGGCCGAAGCCGAAGAGGAGCAAATCCGCCGCGTGTTGGCCGCGACTGGCGGCAATAAAAGCCGCGCCGCGCAGATTCTGGGAATCGAACGCAAGACTTTGTACCGCAAACTGGAGCGGATGAAATTCTAGGTGTAGCCGTAAAGTACTACGGCGCACCCCTTAAGTCCTAGGCGTACTCCTTGGGGTCGATTGGTAATAAACCTCACCCAATTTACGCATAATTGTAAGTGCAGGACTTGATTTCTAACCATTTCTTATATATACTTTTGCGAGAAAGAGTGATATTCTCTGAAACCCTTATCGATTTTCGCTGCAGTGGCCGTGTGGCCTTTGGCGGCCCAAACTCTGTCGTTTACGCCGCATACGGTTCCCGCGGGGAACTCGCCGACATCGGTCCGTTTGATCGATTTCAACGGTGACAATAAGCTGGATATCGTCGTTATCAATGCCGATGGCTCGGACACTCTAAGTGTCCTATTGAATCAGGGCAATGGGAATTTTTCAGCTCCCGTCACTGGCCAGACCGGCGGGGCGGGCGCTATCGCCCTGACTTCCGGCGATTTCAATCACGACGGCAAGGCGGATCTGGCGGTCGTCAACAATCAGACAAACAACGTTTCCATCCTGCTCGGCAACGGAGATGGGACATTCCGGCTGGGCAGCTTTGCCGCCACCGATGCGGGTCCCGTGAGCATAACGGAAGCGGACTTCAATCGCGACGGCAACACGGATCTGGCGGTGGTCAACAGTCTGACGGGCAACGTGACCATTCTGCTCGGCAAGGCCGACGGTACTTTCCGGCAAGGAACCAATCTTTTTGTGGGAAGCGCGCCCACGGGTATTAAAGCCGGCGATTTCAATGGCGATGGCATTCCCGACTTGGCGGTTGCCAATGGCACGCTGGGCCAGCAGTTGGTTTATATCTTTCTAGGAAATGGCGACGGCACTTTCCGCAGCGGCGGCACGGCGACGGTAGGGTTTGAGCCTTTCGCGCTGGTGGCGCACGATTTCAATCACGACGGCAAGACCGACTTGGCGGTCGCCAATCTGGCGTCGAACAATGTATCGGTGCTGCTGGGCAACGGCAATGGCACGTTTCAGCCGGCCGTGAACTATTCCGCCGGAAATGGGCCGGTGTCGATTCGCATCGGCTCCTTCACTGGGGACGGCAATGCGGATCTGGCGGTGTGCGCCGACGTCTCCGCCGAGGTGCTGGTGTTTCTGGGTAATGGCGACGGCACATTCCGGGCGCCGCAGTCTTTCCCGACAGGCGCCTTCTGCAACTCGCTCGCGACTGGCGATCTCCTCCAGGACGGCCGGAGCGACATCGTCACGGCGACCACTGGCGGTGTCGTCGTGCTCATCAATAACCTCGCCAACTGAAGTGGGCAGGCCACGTGGCGCACGCCCTCGTGCGTGCCGTGTCGGCACTCTCCAGAAACCTTCCCCTGTAGGTTTACGCCGTTTGCTGGATAACTAATTGAAACCCAAGCTTTTTCGC
>Ga0187871_10001269_pt1 | contig 22219 bp, 19 predicted proteins | sample June2016WEW_16_1_FD_132988 | JGI IMG/M metagenome (GOLD analysis project Ga0187871, IMG submission 132988) | Peatland microbial communities from SPRUCE experiment site at the Marcell Experimental Forest, Minnesota, USA - June2016WEW_16_10 | ecosystem: Environmental > Terrestrial > Soil >...
ACACCGGCTGGCCTACCTGCTTTGCGACATCCACCTCAAACCGGGTTATGGAGCGCCCCAGTCGCCATCCAATTCCACCAGAGGGAAGTAGCCGTAGCGATGCGCCACGATGCAGATCACCCCGTCCGTAGCTTCTCACATTAGGAAGCCGGTCAGAAGATAGCAGCCGATGAGATGAAAATTCGGAGAACTTGGCGGGTGCGGGGAACTTGCCGGGCGGAGTCCGAAGACTCCGCCCGGGTCGCGTCGAACATGTTTGACCCTGTATTAATAACTTCTTGGTCCCCTTCGCATCGGGGATGACGCTAATATAACATAAAGGTCTACAGGTCGCACAACTTGCTTTGATATTTGAATCGTTCAACGAGGACTATGTTCGGCGGCTCGCGGACGGGGATTCCGGCGCAGGAGACCACTTTGCCTTGTATTTTGGCAACCTGTTGTTTCTGAAGCTGCGCGTGCGTCTGCGCTCCGCCGAGTTGATCGACGACATCCGGCAGGAAACCCTGATGCGCGTGCTGGTGATCCTGCGCGAGGGTCAGGGGGTCAAGCGCCCGGAGCGCTTCGGCGCATTCGTCAACGGCGTCTGCGATAACGTGGTGCGGGAGCTATGCCGGTTGGACGGGCGCGAGGAGCCTTGGAGCGAAAACATGGACGATCCGGCCGATCCAACGGTGGACCTGGATGCCAATCTGGTCAACGCCGATTCGAAACGGGAGATCGAGCAGGCATTTGCGGTATTGTCGGAGAAGGACCGCAGAATCCTGCAAGCCATCTACCTGGACGAGACCGATAAAGACGAAGTCTGCCGGCAGTTCCAGGTCGATCCGGGGTATCTGCGCGTACTGCTGCACCGGGCCAAGGTCCAATTCCGCAAAGTGTATCGCGGCGGGAACGGTCCGCCACCGGTCAATCGAGCCGGAGCGTGACAATGGCCTGGGCTTCGGCGGATCGGCCTTCGCCGACGGGTCCCACTTTCTCGGCGGTCTTGAACTTCACGGATATGCGATCCGCGTCGAGTTCCAGCGTGGCGGCCAGTTGGCGGCGGATGGCATCGCGGAAGCCGGTGAGTTTGGGGCGCTCCAGGATGACGGTGGAATCCACGTTCACGATGCGATAGCCGCGGGCGCGCGCCAGATCCCGGGCGTGGGCCAGGAACAGCAGGCTGCCGGCGCCTTGCCATCGGGGATCGGTATCGGGGAAGTGCATGCCGATATCGCCCAGCGCGGCGGCGCCCAGGATGGCGTCGGTGATGGCGTGGGCCAGAACATCGGCATCGGAGTGGCCTTCCAGTCCGAGTTCGGACGGGATGGCGACGCCGCCCAGGATCAGCGGGCGATGGGGCGCCAGCCGGTGAACGTCCCAGCCGAGGCCGGTGCGGTATTCGCTCACAGTTCGCGGGGCGCGATTTCCTCTTCCAGGAACAGGCGCGCCAGGTCCATATCGCTGGGCTTGGTGATCTTGATGTTGCGGTCGCTGCCCAGCACTACGCTGACTTCCACCTCCAGCCGCTCCACCAGGCTGGATTCGTCGGTGCCGATGAAGCCGTCGGCCTGCGCGGAGGCGAAGGCGCGCACCAGCAGGTCGTAACGGAAGACTTGCGGCGTTTGCGCCAGCACCAGTTTCTCGCGCGGCAGAGTGGCGCGGATCTTGGCCTTGTTGGTCTGGGCGCGGGTCACCTGCTTCACCGTATCCACTGGCACGATGCCCACGATGGCAGCGCCGGTTTCGGCGGCTTCGTCGATAACCTTTTCGATGGTTTCCAGATCGATGAACGGCCGCACCGCATCGTGCACGGCCACCAGGGTGGTATCGGGATCGAGAACGGCCAAGGCATTCTCCACGGATTGCTGGCGGGAGTTTCCGCCTTCCACCACCCGCGCCTTCTTGCCGCGGACCTCACGCTGGAGCAACTCCGCGACCCAGTCCAGATCGTCGCGCCGGACGGCCACCACGATTTCATGGACTCGCGCGGACGCCGCAAACCTGCGCACCGCATGCAGCAGGATGGGAGCGCCATCGAGCAGCATGAATTGCTTCCGGCTGGTCCCCGTTTTCTCCGCGGAGGTTCGCCCCATGCGGGTGCCCAGCCCCGCGGCTGGTAGAATCACGGCTACTTTCATATAGGCAATGTTGTACTGCTATCCATCAGTTTCCTCGCGCGCCGCGACGATTCTTGTGGAGCGGGCGTCTACGCCTGCAGCGGGTCTCCAGACCCGCTGTGTCGACTTTCAACCCGCGTTTCGTTTGCGGCTTGCCGCTATGTGGGGCAGGTTGCCAACCTGCAGGCCGATTGTCAATCGGCCCCTGCCCGCAATCTACGATTCTACCGTGGTTTTCTCGGACGGGAGCGGATCGGCCTTGCGCGGAGGCCGGTCGTGCTTGTCGGCGCCGGCGCCTGCGCTGGCCACGGCGTGCATGCGCTCGTCGAATTTTCCGAAGATCATCTTGCCCGCCGTGGTTTGCAGGACGCTGGTCACCGAAATGTCGATAGTCTTGGAGATCATCTTCCGGGCGTTGTCCACCACCACCATGGTGCCGTCGTCGAGATAGGCGACGCCTTGGTTATACTCTTTGCCTTCTTTCAGGATGAACACCCGCATGGTCTCGCCCGGCAGCACGATGGGCTTGAGCGCATTGGCCAGTTCGTTGATGTTCAGCACCTGCACGCCGTGCAGTTGCGCGACTTTGTTCAGGTTGAAGTCGTTGGTGACGATCTTGGAATCGTAGACCTTGGCCAGTTCGATCAACTTCATATCCACCTCGCGGACATGCGGGAAATCGTCTTCGACGATCTGGACGTTGAGGTGGGCCATTTTCTGGACGCGTTGCAGGATGTCTAGCCCGCGGCGTCCGCGATTGCGCTTCATGGAGTCGGCGGAATCGGCCACCAGTTGCAACTCGCGCAGAACGAACTGGGGGATTACCAGCACGCCATCCAGGAAACCGGTCTCGGCGATGTCGGCGATGCGGCCGTCGATGATCACGCTGGTGTCCAGGATCTTGAACGATTTCCTGGACACCTTCTCGCCGCCGAAAATGCCGCCCAAGGCGGACAGGTTGAGCATGTCGCCCTTATTTGCACCCACGATCATGCCGACGTAGGTCATCCAAAGGAGCAGGCAGACTTGGATGAATGGAATCATGTGGGAGGGATCTCCGCCCTCTGGCCGCACCCAGCGCAGCACCAGTGACATGAAAAATGCCCCGATGATGCCGAGCACCGAGCCGAAGGCCGCGCCAATCAACCTCTTCAGGCTGACTCGCTCCAGCCGGACCTCGAAGAATATGATGCAAACGCCTATCGCAAGTCCCGCTAATGCGGTCCAAATCGAGGAGCTATTCTGAAACGGGTGCAGCAAGTAGCCGGACGCAGTTAAGACGAGCACGAATATGATGCGAACGATGGTTAAGTCGAGCATGAGAACACCCCTTCCGGGCGATTCGAGAGAGCGCAGAGAAGCCGTCCGTCCTCTCGACCCTGAATTGCGAGCTAACGAGGTCGCGCCAAGAGTATAACATGGCCTCTCGTATTACAACAGCTCTCACAGGCTGAAGGCTGAAGCCTGTGCCACCAACTGCCGCTAAGTCATTGATAACCAGTGGCACAGACTTTAGTCTGTGGCTTTTCTCGGTGGGGCAGGCTCTCAGCCTGCGGCGGCCTCTCAGGCCGCCCCTTTGACGGGCTGGAAAGCGCCCCCCGCGGCCCTTAGTCCTTGGGCAGGGCGAAAGCCACGTAGCTTCCCCCAGATGGCGCGCCCGACTTTCCTCCCCCGGCGGCGACCACCACGAACTGACGGCCATTCACCTCGTAAGTCGCGGGCGTGGCGTTGCCCGCCGCGGGCAGCAAGGTTTCCCAAAGCAGTTCGCCGGTGGCCTTATCGAATGCATGAAACTTGCGGTCGTGGTTGGTGGCGGCGATGAACACCAATCCGCCGGCCGTCACCACGGGCCCGCCGTAGTTCTCGCTGCCGGTGTGGCGCAGGCCTTTGGCTGCCAATTCGGGATACTCGCCGAAGGGGATCTTCCAGGCGATCTCGCCCTTGTTCAGGTCGATGGCGTTGAGCGTTCCCCAGGGCGGCTCGACAGCCGGATAACCATCCGGATCGAGAAACTTGTTATAGCCGTCGTGCCGGTACTTCTGCTCGATGGGCCAGGGGCTGGGCGCCATGCCGGCCACGGCCAGGTCTTCACCAGTGGCGAGATAGGCGACGATAGCGGAAACGGCATCGGGCGGCAACTGCGCGAACGCCGGCATGCGGCCGCTGCCGTCGTGGACGATCGCGGCGATCTGCTCGCGCGTGCGGCGCGTCGAGATCTCGACCAGCGACGGAAATTCCGGAGGGCTGCCTTTCCGGTCCTGGCGATGGCAGCCCGCGCAGCGCGCGTTGTACAAGCCGCGGCCGGTGGTTTTGCGCCCTTGTGGCGATTCCACCAGGCGCAGAATCCACGGCATCTCGTTGGCGTTGACGTAGAGCAACCCGGATGCCGGATCGAAGGCCGCGCCGCCCCACTCCGCGCCTCCATCGAAGCCGGGAAATATGACGGTGCCCTCCAGGCTGGGCGGCACAAACTGGCCCGCGCTGCGCACCTGCCGCAGGCTCGCCAGAACCGCGGCGTGCGCTTCGGGTGTCCGGTTGGTCGCCATGTCCGCGTTGAAGATCTGGCGTGCGAATGGCGGCGGCTTCAACGGCAGCGGTTGCTCGGCCGCGGTCGCTTCGCCTTCGACTTCGGTGGCGGGCACCGGCCGTTCCTCAATCGGGAAAAGTGGCTTGCCCGTCTGCCGTTCGAACAGGAATACATGGCCGGATTTGGTGACCTGCGCGACGGCGTCGACCGGGTGGCCCTCGTGCTGGACCGTAACCAGGTTGGGTGGCGCCGGGAAATCGCGGTCCCAAAGGTCGTGGTGCACGGCCTGGAAATGCCAGACGCGCTCGCCGGTTTCGGCTTTCAGCGCGAGCAGCGTGTTGGCGAACAGATCGTCGCCCTTGCGATTCGAACCGTAGAAATCGAAGGACGCCGAGCCGGTGGGGACGAACACCAGCCCGCGCTTTTCGTCGAGGCTCATGCCGGCCCAGTTATTCACTCCGCCGATATATTGCCAGGCGTCCTTAGGCCATGTGTCGTAGCCGATTTCGCCGGGGTGTGGGATAGTGTGAAACGTCCAACGGATCTTGCCAGTGCGAGCGTCGTAGGCGCGGATATCGCCGGGCGAAGCGGGCAACGTTTCGCTGACGATGCTCCCCATGATGAGCAGGTCTTTATAGACGATGCCCGGGCTGGTGGCGGAAATGGACATCTCCTCGGGCGGGCGCCCAAGACCTTGGCGCAGATCCACGCGGCCGTTCTCGCCAAAGCTTTTGATGGGCGCACCCGTGCGCGCGTCCAAGGCGTACAGCCAGTGGCTGGCGGGCAGGAAGATGCGCTGGTCCGCGCCGTCCGCCCAGTACGTGACTCCCCGATTGCGGGCTTTGCCGAAGGGCCGCTCGTTCTGCCGCGGATCGAAGGACCAGCGCAGCCTGCCGGTGGCGGCATCCAGCGCGATCAGCCGCAGCTTGGGCGTAGTGGCATAAAGCAGCCCATTCACGACCACGGGATTGCATTCCATTTCGGAATCCTGGAAAGCGTCGCCCGTGTCGTAGGTCCACGCGATTTCGAGGCTGGCGACGTTGCCGCGATTGATCTGGTCGAGGGTCGAGTAGCGGATGCTCTCCGGGCCGCCGCCGTAGACGCTCCACTCGCGATGCGGTTCGGCGGCTTGGAGGGCGGCGCTTACAAGCGCGGCGCCGATGAAGATTGTGGCTTCGGTCTGCACGATGACTCTCAATATAGCGCGCCGCCTCCGTGGAGGGCGGGCAATCTTGCCCGCAGCCGGCTTTCAGCCGGCTCTGGCCGCCCCACAGTCTGGGTTGTCATCACATTTGGAGGCCCGCCCCACGTTAGTGTATTTGGACCTTGTGGGGGCGGCCATCGTCGGGGTGGACGACGAAGTGCATCTTGCGGGGGCCGGGCTGATAACTCCCGGTCGCGCTCACGTCGATTTGGGATGCGTGATAAGTCACGTTCGTTCGCCGCTCGACGCCGTTGCGGTACGCCGGGCTTACGCCGTCGTCTTCGTAGAGTGACGTGCGGGCGTTGCCTTGGGCATCCGGGTAAATCTCGAAAGTAAGCGGGTCGGTAGCCCTTTCTCCGACGTAGTTCATTTCCGGTCCCATGGGGATGATGGCTCCGCCGCGCACATAGAAGGGCACCGTCTCCAGCGGCGCTTCGGCGTGAATCATGCGGCCGCCGGCGATTTGCCGGCCCGTCCAATAGTCGAACCAGGTTCCTTTGGGAAGGTAGACCAGCCTGCCGGTCGAACCAGGATTGAGTATAGGAGCCACTAACAAGTCGCCGCCAACCATGAACTCATCGTCGATGGCGAGTGTGTTGGCGTCGTCCTGGTAGTTGAGTAACAGCGGCTGGAAGATCGGCACGCCGGTGCGATGGGCCTCTTCGAGCGCTGTGTAAAGGAACGGCAAAAAGCGGTAACGCAGCTTTAAGTATTTGCGGATGATATCTTCGTAATAAGCGCCGAAGCGCCAGGGTTCGTGATCGTAAGCGTCCCGTTGCGCATGGTTCCGGCAAAAAGGCGTCAGGAACGCGATCTGGTACCAGCGCGTCAGCAGTTCCGCATCAGTGCGGCCGATAAAGCCTCCCGCGTCGGCGCCCACGAATGGCTCGCCGGAAAGCCCCAGCGTTTGGAACATCGGGATACTGAGGGCCATAGCGTCCCAGGTGGTGGTGTTGTCGCCGGTCCACATGGTGGAATAGCGCTGGATGCCGGCATAGCCCGCGCGCGTGATGATGTAAGGCCTGTCGTTGGGCCGCAAGCGTTCCAGCCCCTCGTAAGTGGCCCGCGCCTCGTTGAGCGCGAAAACATTGCGATTCCCGGCGTAGGGCGAATTGGTCCCGCCATCGTAAGTGACTACATCCATCTGGGTCTTGCCGGTCTGGTCCAGAAAATCCGACGGTTCGTTCATGTCGTTCCAGATACCGGCCACGCCATGATCCAGGTAGGCGCGGTGCAGGTCGCCCCACCAGCGCGCGGCGGCGTCGAGAGTGAAGTCGGTGTAAACGGCTTTTCCAGGCCATACCGCGCCGATCCAGAGTTTGCCGTCGGCGCGTTTGAGGAAGTAGTCCTTTGCCAAGCCCTGGTTGAAGACGTAGTAACTCTTGTCTTGGGCAGTCACTTCGGGGTTAGTGGCGTTATCGGCAACGCCTGGCTCGGGCGGCTGATATTTAACTCCGGGATCGACGATCACCACCACTTTCACGCCCTGCTTGCGCAGTTTCCCGGTGAAGGCGGTAGGGTCCGGATACCCTTGACGGTTCCAGGTGAAAACCCGGTACCCCTGCATGTAATCGATATCGAGGTAAAGCACATCCAAGGGCAGATCTTCGGCACGGTAGCGGCGCACGGCTTCTTCGGCCAGAGTGTCCGGAAAGTAGCTCCAGCGGCTTTGCTGATTTCCGAGCGCCCACTTAGGCGGCATCGGCAAGTGGCCTGTGAGATCCGCGTAGCGTCCCAGGATCTTTTTAATCGATGGACCCCAAAAGAAATAGTAATTCATTTCTCCGCCTTCGGCGGTGAAGCTCATATACTCCACCGATTCGCCGGCGAAATCGAAATGCGTGCGGTAACTGTTATCGAAGAAGATGCCGTACGCTGCGCCGCTTTGCCAGCCCAGATAGAAGGGGATGTCCTGGTAGATGGGGTCGGTGCCTTCCTTATAGGAGGGGGTATCGGAGTTCCACATGGTGAATTGAGCGCGCCGCTTATCGAAGCGGGCGGCCTTTTCGCCGAGGCCGTAAAAGTGCTCGTCGAAACCGATTTTTTTCGCGGCGGCCACCGTACCGTTGTTCCCGTGCGGGTCCGACATCATGGGAAGCGCGTCGGCGTTGATGGTGCGATGGGTCTTCGCATCGCGGAATTCAACGAGCAGCGGCGACCGGTGGACGACTGCTTCCAACTCTTCGGTCGCGATGAGCACGTCATCCGGTTCCTCTTTTACGCTCCACTTCGGAACGTCCCAAGCCGTTTTCGCGATCGCCCAGGAGTGATCGCGGGCGGGTATTGGCGTGCGAAACGAGGCTCTGACGCGGATCAGATCCGGCGCCAGGATGTAAAAGCGGACCTGCGACTGGTCGCGGCACGCGATAGTCACGGTGTCGCGCGTTGAGGTGTAGCTGGCCACAGAATCTATTGGGGCGAGGCCGGTGACATCGACGGCCACGGCGGCTTTGGCGAGCAGGAGTACACAAGAGAACGAGAAAACGAAGTTTTTCATGAGGCGCCTGCCGAACGCCAATTGTAGTACGGCGCCAAGCCTGTGGGAAACTGAGAACTGCGCATGCCCGAGTCTCCGGCCGGCGTGGCATTTCGCCCCTCCAACTTCCGCTATTACCTGACGCTCCGCGTGCTGACGACCACGGGGACGGAGATGCAGGCCGTGGCAGTCGCCTGGCAGGTGTATGCGCTGACGCATCGCCCGCTGGACCTTGGGTTGGTGGGGCTGGCACAGTTTCTGCCCGGCATCCTGCTTTTTCTGGTCGCCGGCCAGACGGCGGACCGTTTTCCGCGGCAGCGAATTCTCCAGGCGTGCTGCGCCGGCTTCGCGCTTTGCTCCCTGCTGCTGTTGGGGTTGACGTGGCACGGCGTATCCTCCATATGGCCGATTTACGGCGTGCTGCTGGCGAACGGAACGGTACGCGCGTTCAATGGACCCGCGGGGCAGGCATTCCTGCCGCTGTTGGTGCCGGAGGAATTCTTCCCGAAAGCGGTGGCCTGGAACTCATCCATTGTCCAGGCCGCTATGATTGGCGGACCCGTTGCGGGTGGGTTGCTCTATGGCTTCGCCGGAAGCCCCGCGCTAGTCTATGGCTGCGCGGCGATCGAGTACCTGGCGGCGCTGGTGGCGCTAGCGGGTATCCGGGTGCGCATCGCCGGCGGGCGGCGTCCAGCGGCGTCGTATTCAATGGCCCTGGAGGGCTTGCGATACATTCGGCGCAACAAAATGATCCTGGGCGCCATCTCGCTGGACCTGTTCGCCGTGCTGTTGGGCGGCGCCGTAGCGCTGTTGCCGGTCTACGCGCGCGAGATTCTCAAGATCGGCGCATCCGGTCTCGGTCTTCTGCGGAGCGCGCCCGGGGTAGGGGCGGTGATCATGGCCCTGGTGGTGGCGCGCTGGCCGTTGCGGCGGCATGCGGGCGCGATCATGCTGTGGTGCGTGGGCGGCTTCGGGGTCTTCACCATGGTCTTCGGTCTCTCGCGCAACATGGCCCTATCGCTGGCGGCATTGGCGCTGATCGGCGCGTGCGACATGGTGAGCGTGATCGTGCGCCACACGCTGGTCCAGCTTTCGACGCCGGATGAAATGCGCGGACGGGTCAGCGCCGTGAACGTGGTGTTTATCGGCGCGTCGAACGAGGTAGGCCAATTCGAATCGGGGATCACCGCGCAGTGGTTCGGGACGGTGCCCGCAGTGGTGCTGGGGGGACTGGGGACCATCGCTATCGTGGCGCTGTGGGCCTGGCGGTTCCCGGCGTTGCGGCGGGTGGATGCGCTCGTGCTAGGAGATAGAATCTGAGGAGACCTTATGGACCTTAAAGATTTGCTGGACACACCCCCGTGGGAATGGCCGAAAGACGCCGCGAAGAGATTTCAAAAGGCGCTGATGGATCGTGCCAACCCATCCGACCGGCTCGTCGCCGCCGACTTAGCGGGCAACCTTGTCGTGGTCAACGACCAGTTGGCCGCTTCCCTAACGGCGATCGTACGCAATCCCAAGGAGCCCGACCGATTGCGCGCCAAGGCGGCGATCTCCCTTGGGCCAGTCCTCGAACAGGCGGACACGTTTGAATTCGAGGATCCGGACGATGTGCCCATTACCGAGCGCACGTTTCGGCATATCCAGAACGCGCTCCATGAGGTTTATTTGGACGAGACCACTCCCAAGGAAGTCCGGCGGCGAGTTTTGGAAGCATCGGTGCGCGCTCCGGAGATCTGGCACCGGGACGCTATCAGGGCCGCGTATTCCAGCGGAGACAAAGACTGGATGCTGACGGCGGTGTTTTCGATGCGCTGGGTGCGCGGCTTTGACGAGCAAATCCTGGAGGCCTTGAAAAGCGCCCACCCTGAGATTCACTTCGAGGCCGTCCTGGCGGCCGGCAACTGGGCACTGGCCGCGGCCTGGCCGCATGTCGTGGCGATCGTCCAGGACGCCGGCGCGCCCCAGGACTTGCTGCTTGCCGCCATCTCCGCAGTCGGCACCATCCGTCCGGCGGAAGCGCGGACAGTTCTGGCAGACTTGGCCGATTCCGGCGACGAAGAAATCGAGGAGGCCGCCCTGGAGGCCATCGCGATGGCTGAGGCAACTCCAGACGAGGAGGACGAGGAAGACGACGAAGACGTTGGCGGTGATTGGGTCAATTGAGCGGCGCCCGCCCGTTAAATGGCGGTCACTGCTCCAGTCCTGCGCGGCGCACCAGCTCTTGGTAGCGCGGGTCCGAGCGCATGAAATCAAACGCGGGATGCCTCAGGGAGAACCAATCGTTGCTGCCCTTCGTTCGAACCGCCCGGTCCAACCACTCCAGCACCTCGTCCTTGTCTCCGGCAATCCCGTACTGTTCCGCAATTCGGAAGGCTTCGACGCTAGAGCCATGGAAGGTTTTCGCCTTAAGTTGCGCGGATCTGCGCGCCGCCGCCGTAACGCCCGACTTCGCGTAGACCGCGGCTATCTCATCCTGATTTCTTAACTGCTCCGCCGAAGAAGCCAGGACCGCTGCCTTGCGTTCCTCGGAGATGGCTTCCGGAACTCTTCCCTCGATCCAGTACACTTCGGCTAGCGTCTCGTGTGGGGCGTGAGACTGCGGGTTGAATTCAGCCGCCGCCGCAAACTGTTCCGCGGCCCGCGTATACTCGTGCAGGTACATGAGAATGATGCCGCGCACGTAGGTGACCGGAAAAGAGAATGGATCCAGTTGGCGCGCGCGGTCATTCTCCGCCAGCGCCTCCGTCATACGCCCGGCCGTCAGCAGGTAGAAGGCCGCGAAATGGTGGGCTGTGACGTAGTTCGGATTCAGCTCGATGCCCCGCTGGGCTTCCCTGGCTGCGTCGGCGAATCTGCCTAGGTCATACTCGGCGTATCCGAGCGAGATGTGCGCCTCAGACAACTCGGGTGCCAGCACCAGGGCCCTTCGTGCGTACTTTTCCGCCCGGGAGTAATCGACCGATGTCCACCAGCCCGTCGAATAACAATCCGCCAGTCCCGACCAGGCGAGGGCGAAGTTGGGATCTTGCCGGAGGGCCTGCTCGAAATATCCGACCGCCTCTGGAATGGCTTTCGCGTCCCTCATGTTCCAGAAGTAGCGGCCCCGGAGATAGGCATCGAATGCCGCCGGATTGGGCGTACGGCTGCCCGGCGCGATGGTGCGATCCGCGAGGATCAATTGTCCACTGACTTTATTGGCAATGGCCAAGGCCACTTGCCTCTCCAGCCGAATAACATCATCGGCGTCGCGCTCATAGGTCTGCGCCCAGAGGTGCCTGTCGGTCCGCGCCTGCAGTAGCTGTGCGGTGATTCGTACGCGGCCGCCGGAGCGCAGCACGGTACCCTCCACGGCTGCGTCCACGTTCAACTCGCGGGCAATTTCCGGCAGCGCCTTCTTGGTTCGCTTGTACTGCATCACCGACGTCCGCGAGATGACGCGCACGGTGCTGATTTCGCCCAGGTCGGTGATCAGGGCATCGGTAAGGCCGTCGGCAAGGTACTCCTGCTCGGGATCGCCCGAGAGGTTCTCGAGGGGTAGCACGGCTAACGATTGCAGGCGTGGAAGATCCCTGGCCTGCAGCAGACGGTCGCGCACACGCCCCAAATTGAGGCTCCCCGCCAGCGCCAGGAGCAGCATAAGACCGGCCGCCATCCACAGGGTCCGCCTTCGCCAGGGATGCGGCCGCGGAGCCGCATTGTTTCCGGGCGCCACTGGTGCTGGTTCCCCGCCGGTTGCGGCGAGGGCATGGGGGTCCCCATCCAGTCTCACCGGCGCGATAAACCGATAGCCCCGCCGAGATAGGGTCTCGATGAAGCGGGGGTTCGTGGGCGAATCGTCGAGGGCCGTGCGGATCTTGTTGACCGCTTTGGTGAGGCCCTTGTCGAAATCGACGAAGGTTCCCTCGGGCCAGAGCCTGGCGCGCAGTTCGCCGCGGGTGACGATGTCGCCGGGCTTTTCGAGCAACGCAGTCAGGATCTCGAAGGGCTGGTCTTCGAGTTTGATGCGGACGCCGTGTTTCAGCAGTTCCCGCGCCTCCCGCCGAAGCTCGAAAACACCGAATCGGATCTGATTATGATTAACCGCCACTGCCGTAAAGGAGTATAACGCGCACGCTGGCCAGTGTAAAGCGGGTGGCTTTCCGGTACAACTCTTCGTATCTCATGTGTTTTCCGCCATTTGGCGTTGGACATTTTCTTCCGCGGGAAAGAACATGCGAGGCGTTGCCATTACGGCAAAACCGGCGGTACTTAGACTGTGGAGGCAACTTATGAAAGCTCGCAGCATCGTTTTGCTCTTGACCGCGGCGCTCATCGCGGCGCTCCCCGTTTGTGCGCAGTCCGGGTGCACGGTGGTCGGAGGGGTGTTGATGACCAATATCGGTGCCATCGGCGGCGTCTACAACTTAGGGCCGGTCTTTGGCGACCTGGGAGGCAGCGTGGCTGCCAACATCGTGAGCGTCAACCCCGACGGCACGTACACCCTTCAACATTACTGGGTTACGACTTCCGGCGCCACCATCCTGATGAACCCGGCAGTCCTGAAGCCAACCTACCCGGTGAGCGACCAGAATATCGTGGCCGTACCGTGGGGGCATTACAGCAGCACTATCTCAGGCGGCACGGGGATCTTCACCGGCGCCACCGGTACCATCAACTACTTCGGGATGGCGGACTTCGAAAAGGCCACTCTGGTGCTGAGATACACCGGAACCGTGTGTTACAAGCAGCCACAATAGCCAGTTTTCCCGCGCCTGGGTGTACGACCCGGTACGCCCGGGCGCGGCTCTTTGCTTAACGCCAGTCGTCGATCACGTAGGCATCGGCCCGATTGAATCCATCCGCATGCGGACGCTGCATGGCGACACCCTGAGTGACCACTCGATATCCGCGGGCGCGCATGCGCCGGTAGGCGTCTTCGCGAGCCAGATTCACGCCGGCCTCCACGGTCACTCCGCGCGAGGCCGCAAACGCTTCGCAAGCATCCAGCAATTTGTCGAAACGATCGCCGGCGCCGGCACCGCCGCGGGCCGCGCCGAACTTCACGTAACACGTCTTCTCGCCGCCCTCGGAGCCAGGTCCGTTCAGGCAGACCGCAAAAGCATCGAGAAGCCCGCGCTTGTAGGTCAACACGACGTCGCCGGTACGCTGCGCGAGCACGGCTTGGATTTCACCCGCGAGATCGAGCCCCCGATCGATCTTGCCGGTGAGTTTCCCGCACGCCTGGATAGCCTGCTCGCGCTGGCTCCTGGTGAAGGCCGATAGCAATGCCGGAGCGTCCGCGCGCCCGGCCGCCGGTGTGCGCGTCACGACGGCGGTGAGATAGCGCGGCCAGTAGCCGAACTTCTGGTACAAGGCTACGTGTTTGGCGCTTTGCGCGAAGGTGAACAGCCCGGTGTGCCGTACGCCCCATCCGTCGAAAATCTTCATGGTGGCTTCGAGCAGCCGCTGCGCCACTCCGCGATCCCAGTATTCCGGCAGCACCGTCAGGGGTCCGAAGAACCCGAACGATCCCCAGCGCGTGACTACGTTCGACCCGATCAGGCGGCCTTCGTCGCGCGCCGCGATCGCTTTGACGTTGGACGAGTGCCAGCGCGGCGTTATGAAATTGCGGTCGCCCATGAAGTCGAGCGGATTGGGAAAGCCCAGAAACGTTCCGAATGCCAGTCGGACGATGCGGTCCGCCTCTTCGAGTTCACTCTGTTTGAGCGGACCGATTTTGATGGAGCGATTCGCCGGCATCGGTTACGCCTCCTCGGGCGATTTATCAGTTTAGCCGCAATACAGTTCACTTTGGCGGTCTGCCTCCTTCGGGGAGCGCTGGCAGACGCACAAGACGATCGTCTGCCCCACCGAAACACCATTAAGTGCTTTGGGCAAAAATTATTTGAAAATGGTTCCCCGATTTTTCGCATTACATGGTGGATGGATTTCAATTCATCCGAGCATGAATGGGCGGGAGAGAGAGCATGTCGATGAGTATGGCCGGCGACCTGGAAATGGAGCAAACCGTATGCGCGGACGCCAGGCACGGAACGGGAGCTTGGGCTAACTCCAACCGAAACGCTGGCGCCAGTACGGCGAAAGCACAACCGCAGTGGGCGGGTTCGGTAACCCTCGGCATGCCGCAACTGAGCGGAGTCGGCCTTTCGGAAACGTGGTTGCTTGAGACGTCGGGCGACCTGCATTGGTCCATGGTGTGCCATCGCCTGGGAGCGCCGTCGCACGAACTGCGGGACGCGCTGGGACGCCGCGTATACATCAGCTTCGTGGCGGTGCGGGTTACGAGCGAGTGCATAGACCAATTCATGGAAGGAGATTTACTCCGGTACGCCAGCTCGCTCATCCAATGCAGCCCGACGCGGTTTGAAAGCCGGCATAGCTGGCATTGCGGTTCGAAGACCGTGGAAGTCGAGATGCTTTCCATATTCCTGCGGCGCCGCGAAGACCGCGGGAATGCTCTCGAAGAAGCCCAACCCGCGCGCACATCCGAGGCGGGACCGGGCGCGGGCGCTACCGATCTGGAGCGAGCCTTTCGCAATCAGATGTGGAAGCGCGGTGGCCGCAGAGCCCTACAGCATGAGTGCGCGTGGCAGCCCACGCTCGCGCTCGACTACAACGGCGCGGGCCTGCTCTATTTTGCTCGTTATCACCAGATCGTGGAGCGGGCCGAAGCATCGGTGGCCGGCGAAAGCGCCGATGTCTCCTACGCTCTGGAGCGTCGTGAAACCTATTACTTCGGGAACCTGGACGCCGGCGAAAGCGTAACCGTCGGCCTTTCCGAAGTGTCCAGCGCGGGCCGGCCCCGCCGGCACCAAGCCGAGATCCGCAGGTCGCGGGATGGCCGGCTGATGGCGCGTATCGTCACCGTGAAGAAACGACGCGCGAGCGCCGGCGAAGGGCCCGCGGGCAGTTCGGGACAGTCCCTCTCAGGACTCGGCCGCGTGTTTGGGCGCGACCAACACGTTGGCGCGCGGGCCAATGGGTCGCGCAGGAACGATTCGATTTAACGAGGAGAACAATCATGTCACTATCAGTCGATAATACTTGCGACGCCGGCATGGCGCTGAGCTTTGAGCAGACCATCCCGCGGCGGCTGGTGCACAAGCATTCTCTCGAGAATGTGCTTCTGACCGAGATCCAATCCCTGGGAGACGGCCGCTTCCTCTGTGGAGCGCGCATGCCCAAGGTTCACCGATTCTTCAACGAAACCGCCCGGCTGCCTCACTCCGACATTATGTTCTATTCGGAGGTGGGCCGCCAGGCCTGCATCGCGATCTCGCATACGTTCTTCGGCGCGAGCCGAGACAGCGCCTTTATCTTCGAACAGTCCGAAGCGCATATTCCGGAGAGCTTCTGGAGAACCGTGCAGGAGCTGACCACCGAACAGATGGTGATCGAGGTCCGGATCAAGGAGAAGGAGACGCGCAAGAATGGAGACGTTTCGAGGATTGTGGCGGAACACATAATATTCAACGAGCGGGAACAGGTCTTTCACAGCGTTTACGCATGGAACATTCAGCCCGCGGCCCTGTTCGAGCGCTTTCGCAGACGATCCGCCCGGAGCCCGGAAGTCCCTGCCGTCCGCCCGCGGGAAAAGCCCATGTCCCCCGTCTGGCTTGGCCGCGAGCTGGCTGAGAATGTAGTGATCTCGACGCCGGATCGCGCCGAAAGCGGCAATTTCACCGCCTCTCTGATCGTGGACCTGAAACACCCGTTTTTCTTCGATCATCCCTGCGATCACGTTCCCGGAATGCTGCTGATGGAGGGCTGCGCTCAAATGGCAACCACGGCGGCTTCACTCACCGTCGGGAAGAAGCCCATCGAAGTCTTAGTCAACGGATATGAGATCGAGTTCGCGCATTTTGTGGAATGCCACCTTCCGGTCACCCTCGACGCGCGGGTACCGGCGATCGATCGCGACCAACACGGTGTGCCGCGGGGGACAGTTGAAATCCGTATCTGGCAGCAGGACATCCTGTCGGGGACCGCGGTGATCTCTATCGCATTCCCCAATTGCGGAAAGCAGTGAAAGGAGAGTGCCATGCGTTGCGACAAATGGATTGTCATCGGCGGCGGTGCTTCGGGGATCGCCACATCGTTCTTTCTCAAGCAACGGGGAATCGATTCCGAGATCATTGAAGGCCAAAGCGCGATTGGCGGGCGCATGGGGAGCGTGAAACTCGGGAATCGCCTGTTGGACTGCGGGGGCAAGAACATTGGGCGGGGATATGCATTGTTCCGGCAATTCGCCGCCGCGCTGGGAGCACATCCGTTTGAGCATTTCGGCCTGAACTCGTCCCAGGCAACGGCCGGCTGGTCACCTTTGACGGACAGCGGCGTTGGCGGAGCCTACTCGATCTGGCCTGCGGCATGTCGCCCTTCGACATGGCGCGTTTCGCGCGGATGCTCAGGCGGGTAAAGTCCGCTGAGGAGAACGGCTACCTTGGGTCGAGCTATTTCAGCTCGATGGAGGAGCGGCATGACCATCGGCCGGTGAGCGAGTATTTTGGCCGGGAGTTCTGCCGCCGGATCATCCGGCCGATGAGCGTGCGCATGAACGGAGCGGAACCCGACGAAATCCACTTGGGAAATCTCGGGTCGAACCTTCGGATGGTGATGGACACCTATGACCAGTTGCGCGACGGGCTGGCCCCGCTGCTCCGTGATTTCGAGGATGGCAATTCAGTGCGGCTCAACACGCGGTGCGAATCGCTGGTGTTGCGCAACGGGCGGGTCGCCGGCGTAAGGGTCAGGAACGACAGGGGCGCAAGTGAAGAACTGGCCTGCTCCGGCGTGGTCCTCGCTACACCTGCGCCGGTCAGCGCGGGACTGGTGCAGCCGATCCTTCCCGATCTGGCGCGGCGGTTGCGCTCGGTGGCGTACTACCCGGTGATGCTGGTCCTCGCCGAATATCGCCGGCCGATTTTCTGTTCGAGGGTCAGGGCGGTGGTCTTTGACGAGGAGGAGCCGCTCAGCAACGCCGGCGCATATGGCCTTAACGATCTTCACGTCGTTCGCTACACGTTCAGCGGGAGGACGGCGCGCCGCTGTTTTGCGGAGTCCGTCGGGGACGAGGATCTTCTTCGGATGGGCGAAGGCGCCCTCAATCGCTATATTCGAGTGTCCGAGCGCGAGCGGGAGAACTTCGCCGTCCGTCGATTCGATCTGGGGCTGTGCGCATACACGCCTTCTCATTCGAACTTTCTGGATGCGGTTGGACGGGAGCTTCGGAAGGCTTCGGGTCTGTACGTTACTGGCGACTACATCCAGGGAGCGTCGATCGAAGCATGTTTCCGGTCCGCGAAAGCCTGCGTGCGCCAATTGGCGGTAGCGGAGAGAGAACGGAAAAGGTGCGCCGGTCCGGAGGCCGCCATCGTGAGCCACGTCGAGCGGCGGGACGGCCGGTGATCGATGGGCCGACCCGCCGGCATGCTTTGCGCCTCCTCGGGCGATCTATCAGTTTAGCCGCAATACTGTTCACTTTGGTGGGGCAATTAACCGGCCAATAAGCTGAGCGCGAAAAGCTGCCTTGTCGAGAACCCGCCGAGCGCCGAGTAGTTGCGTTTCAAGCCAAGTGCTTCGTGGCGAAGAACATTCTTTCCCAGTTGATTTTTCTCAAAAATCCTGTGACACTTGATCATCGCTTTTCGGCGCCCTCCCACCAGAATGACGAACGATTGGCCGGTCAAGGGGCAGACCATCGTACTTCGTGGTCTGCCGCCTTTGGGGAGCGCTGGCAGACGACATAAAACGATCGTCTGCCCCACCGAGAACCCGCGCGAGCAGTTCGGGAATCTCGTAGACCGCGGAGTTCTTGAGCGCCGCGGCGTTGGCCCGGTAGCGCTCGTAACACGCGGGCGACAGCAACTCGGCGACGGCTTTGCCGAGATGGGAGAAGTTGTTCACCACCATGCCGACCTGCTGTTCGACGATCCAATCGGCGTTGTAGCGCTCGTGGGCCAGGGTCCACGCGCTGCGCTCCACGATCACCGGCAGCCGCATGGCCAAGGCTTCGCTGATGCTGCCGGGGCCGGGCTTGCCGATGAAGAAGTCGGCGAGGCGCATATAGAACGGGACGTCTGTGGTGAAGCCCACGACGTGCACCGGCACGCGATGGCGCATGGCGCGCAGCTTCCGGGAAGCCTCCTGGTGGCGTCCGCAGATCGCGATCATCTGGACATCGGACCGGCAGCGATCGATGGCCCGCGCGACTTTCACCGCATCCATGGAGCCTTGCCCTCCGAAGGACACCAGGGCGGTGGGCAGGTCCGCGCGGAGTCCGAGGCGGGTGCGCTCGGCGGCGCGATCGAGCGAGAGCTGCGCGTAGAACTGCGGATTCAGAATCATTCCGGACGTGCGCAAAATGCGGCATTCCGGATAGCCCAGCGCGCGCGCCTGCGCCGCCGCGCGGGTGGAACCGCAAATCACGTATTGGTCCTGGCGCTCGATCCAGAAGTGGGGCGGATAGTCGGCGATGTCGGTCAGGATCGTGACCAGGGCCGCGGCGGGACACACTTGCGCCAGCGCCTGTTTGATGGCGCGGTTGTAATGCGGGATGAGCGAGACCACCATGTCCGGCGGATCCTGGCTCCAATTGGCGGCCAGCGCGCGCACCTGCGCGTCATGGAAGATGCGGATGGCCAGATGCATGGGCGGAATCAGTTGGGCGGTGCCCAGGGTCCAGCCGCGGCGCAGCATGATGTTGTAGACTTCCTGGAACGGAACGCCGGTCAGCTTGCGGATGACGTCGATGGAGTGCAGGAGGTCCTGGATATTGCGCGGGCGCGTATCCCAGGGCCGCCGCTGTTCGCGGACGACCGCTTCGAGAGCGTTGACGGCGGCGCGATGTCCGCCACCCGCGTCGATGTAGATGAGGTCAATCTTTGGCCGCGGCAAAGTGGACCTCCAGTGGTTGGACTGTGCCGGTCAACTGCCGGGCCGGCGCGCAATCCGGAAACGGAGCGCGGGCGGCGGCGCTGGAGTGCGCGGCGACCAGTGACGGACGGAAGGCCGTCAGAACGGGGCGGCCGATCCAGCACTGCGGCGGATCGAGACCGAAGATCCAGGCCACGGTGAGCGCCGTGTCGAAAGTATTCACCAGCGCCGCGATGCGGCCCGGCGCGATACCCGGCCCGGACAGAATCCAGGGAATCTGGATTTCCGCCAGCGAGTTCTTGCCATGACCGTGCGCGGTTCCGCCGTGATCCGAAGTAACCAGGACGAACGTCGATTCGCGCGCGGAGAGCGCATCGAGCATGTCCAGCACCTGCCCGATGTAGCCGTCGGCGGCCTGCACGGCTCGGTAATACTCTTGGCTGTACCAGCCGTGCGCGTGTCCTTCGTGATCGACGTTATCGAGGTGGATGAAGGTCAGGGCCGGGCGGTTCTCGCGCCACCAGGCGATGGCGGCCGCGGTGGTTTTGGCGGGTCCCCGCTCATGCCGCATCACGTCGGGCGCGTCCTTCTCCAGCAGGTCCGAAAACCCGCCCCAATCGTGAAAGACGGCAATCTTGCTGGCGGGATAATCGGCGCGCAGAACACCGAAGATGGTGGGGAACTTGCCGTCTTCGGTTCGGCAGACCGGCTGGAATTCGACCATGCGGCGAAGGTGGCCGTTGGAGGTGATGCCGTGCTGCGCGGGCGACGCGCCGTTAATGGCCGACGCCCAGTTGGGACTGCTGAGGGTCGGCAGGACGCCGCGGGCTTCCAGGGTCCAGGCCGAGCGGGCCATTAGTTCGCGGAGGCGGGGCATGCGCGCAGTTGCGACGCCATCGACGCTCAAGCCGTCCACGCCAATGATGATGACGCGCGGGCCGTGCCAGGCGCCCGGAGGCTCGGCGAAGGCGACGGGACAGCAGGCCAGCGCCACGACAAGGGACAGCAACTTTGTTTTGGGGCCCATATTATATTCATAGACCACCAATGCTGCGATATCGTTACGACGCGATGAAAGTTTGAAGGCAGAAGTCAGGAGACAGAAGTCAGAAGACAGAAGGCAAACGGCGGGATGCGCGACTCTGCCTTCTGCCTTCTGCCTTCTGTCTTCTGTCTTCTGCCTTCTGTTCCTACCTTTTCCGCCGCCCCAGCACCAGCCCCGCGAAGATGGTGATCAGCGCAGCCAGCGTGGAAAGGGTGCCGACAATCAGGTAGTCGGCTCTCCCGTGGGGCGCCGGCAGCACGCGGATCAGCGCCACGGCGAAGATGGTGAAGGCCAGGCAGGCGCTGGCGGCCAGCGCGGCCGGACGCGGTATGCGTAAGCGGCGCGCGGGCGGTTGCTCGTCAGGCTTTGGGGTGGGCGCGGTCATAAACCTCCATCAGATCGGTAAGCGAAACCTGAGTATACTTCTGCGTGGTGGAGAGGCGCGCGTGACCCAGCAATTCCTGTATGGCGCGCAGATCGGCGCCGTCGGCCAGCAAGTGCGTGGCGTAGGCGTGGCGGAAACTGTGCGGGTGAATGGACGAATCGCCGTTCACCAGGATTCCGTACAGCTTCACGATGCCGCCCACACCGCGCGCGGTGAGACGCCCGCCGCGATGGTTTAGGAAGATGGCCCGCTGCTCGGGAGCCGCGCCTCGCTCCGGCAGGTAGCGGTCCAGGGCGGCGGCGGCCTGGGACGTGAACGGCACCTGGCGCTCCTTCTTCCCCTTGCCGCGCACGCGGATCCAGCGCTCGGCCCGATCGACATCCTCGAGGCTCAACCCCACCAGCTCGCTCACGCGCAGGCCACAGCCGTAAAGAAATTCGAAAATGGCGCGGTCGCGGGCCGGATGCGGACGTTCGAACTTGTCCGCGGCCACCGCGTCGATCAGTCCGTTAGTCTGTTCCGCGGTCATCACGTCGGGCAGGGTCTTGGGGGCCTTGGGCGTGCGCACCAGGCGCGCGGGGTTCATGGGAATCAGTCCTTCGCGCGAAAGAAAGCGAAACAGCGAGCGCACCGCCGCCAGTTTGCGCCGGATGGACACGGCACTGAGGGGCGCCCTCTGGGCCCGGCCGTAAAGGTCCGCCAGCCACTCGCGGATTTCGAGCACGCCGATTTGGGCGAGCGGCGGAGGCTCGCTTTCGGGCGGCGTGAAGTATTCCAGAAACTGGCGCAAGTCGCCGCCGTAAGACTCCAGCGTGTGCGGCGAGGCTTGCCGGCGCGCCAGTTCTTCGAGGTACCGTCCGATTTCGCGTTCGAGTTCAGACATGTGCGTGCAGATGCTCGTCCATGGCTTCTGCGGCCCGCCGGCAGACCTCCGCGTGGCGGGCGTGTTTGTCGTGCCGCAGCTTCTGACGGGTGGCTTCGTCGAGCTGCGGCAGCAGGTCGAAGGTGATATTCGCGGGTTGATAGTTGCGCGGATCGGCGCCGGATATGTAATGGCAGAGCGAACCCAGCGCGGTCTCTCGCGGGAATGGGCGGGGAGGGCTGCCGGATGCGAGCGCCACGGCGTGCAGGCCCGCTGCGAGGCCCGTGGCGATGGCTTCCACGTAGCCTTCCACTCCGGAAATCTGTCCGGCGAACAGGATGTCGGGCCGCGTGCGCAACTGCAAAGTGGGCCCGAGCAGCGCCGGCGCGTTGATGTACGTGTTGCGATGAATCTGGCCGAAGCGCAGGAACTCGGCATGCTCCAGCCCCGGAATCATGCGCAGGATGCGGGCCTGTTCGCCGAATTTGAGATGGTTCTGGAAGCCGACCAAGTTGAAGCTATCGGCGCGCAGGTTTTCCTGACGGAGCTGCACGGCGGCCCACGGACGGCGGCCCGTGCGCGGATCGATCAGTCCCATGGGCTTCATGGGGCCGAAGCGCAGCGTGTCGCGGCCGCGGCGAGCCAACTCCTCGATCGGCAGGCAGGCTTCGAAATACGGCACGTCGTCCGCTATGTGGGAGGAGACGGGCTGGGCGGCCAGCAGAGCGTCCACGAAAGCC
>Ga0187871_10001271_pt1 | contig 22186 bp, 22 predicted proteins | sample June2016WEW_16_1_FD_132988 | JGI IMG/M metagenome (GOLD analysis project Ga0187871, IMG submission 132988) | Peatland microbial communities from SPRUCE experiment site at the Marcell Experimental Forest, Minnesota, USA - June2016WEW_16_10 | ecosystem: Environmental > Terrestrial > Soil >...
CGCCACGAAGGGCGGCTCTCCGGTCGCCTACGGCTCCCTGCGAGCCGCCCTTTGCACCCTTGTCGGATGAGGTTGTAATGTAAACTCTCTCATTCGCCGTGGCACAAAAACTCGGGCAGGTCATCAGCTTGGGCAGATCGTTGCACTTTCCCTGGCGGTGGCCTCAGAGATCGAGGCGCATTTCAATTTTGGTTTGCGGCAAGAATCTCTTTTTGTGTGGGGAGTAGCCAGCCACGCATTCGTAGTCGTCAAAGAAGTGTATGAAAAGCGTTATCGAGACTTGCTGTCGTGAGTCGCAATTCGGACCCGGAGCGATTGCAGCAACGAACGCACTCGTACGAAGCACTCGCCCCTGCTAGACTGACCCAGGATTCCCGTCGAACCAGGCACGCAGCGCTTCAGCTTTCTGGAGTGCGCCCGGAAAGGCGTCGTACGAGAAGCGAACTGATGCTTCGTTTACATTTGCTGTCTTTGGGTGAACGGCATCGTTTCGTTGCACTCTGATTGAGTCAAATAGAGACATGAGGTGAAGTTCCGCGCCATCAAAGACCGCGCGCGGATTCTTACACGTCGCTACATGCATAGCGATGGACTCAAGCAGCCGGTAGAGCGCCCTGCCATCAACCAATTTGGTGAGCTGCGCTTGTGCGCTTGCGTCCTTCAGCGCACCCAATAGCGATCCGCCCAGCAGGTAAATCTCTTTTTCAGATGCGGCACCCAGCATCACCGCCGCGGAAAAATAAGCGCCTCGCTCGAACGACATAAGCCCTTCCTGCACATATTGACGGATTACCGAATCGAGTGAAGGAACAATTGAAGATAAATGCCGCATGTAGCCCGCCACGTCTTCAGGTAGTGCCTCGGCACCGGCCGCCCAAGCTCCCCCACGTGGTGTTTTCCAATACATCAGATCACTGAAGGCCGTGGGGAATCCCTGCGGCTGCGGCAAGACAAAGCCGCGATGGACCAAGTGCCAGAAAACTTCGATTTCAGCGAACCTCAATTTCGGTGAACAGTGCAGTTCGGAATAATTGTAGTTTAGTCGCCCCTTCGGCAACTGCTTAACAACTCCCGGAACACCCGCCTTCTCTAGTTCACCAAACAAATATTCGGCAAACTCCTCATGGGAAAATTTGTCGTGGCCGCGGATTGCGGCTCTGGCGAACGGCAGCATAGCTTCGAGGGAGTAATCGAATTGCATGTCGCGCAGGCTATCATATGCCGCACAAGCGCGTCATCGGTCCCGGGGTAACGAGTATCGTTCCACAGTCAGACGTGCGCCAACTTCGTTCATTCCCATCGCGCCAAAGTCCTCGTGTTGACATTCGTGATTTCGCGGACGAACATCGCCCGCATGACTGATCTTCGCATCGGCACTTCCGCCTTCACCGCCGCCGGCTGGGAGAGCGCGTTCTACCCTGCGGGGATGAAGCCGGCTGATTACCTGTCCTACTACGCCACGAAATTCAACACCGTCGAAGTGGACGCCACGTTCTACCGGGCTCCCGGAGCGGGTACTGTAAACGGATGGGAGCGCAAGACCCCACCGGGATTTGTGCTAGCCGCGAAGATTCCGCAGGCAATCACACACGAGAAAATATTGCAGGACTGCGAAGATGACCTGAAACATTTTCTTGAGACGATGCACTTGATGGGCGACAAGCTAGGACCGTTGCTTTTCCAATTCGGTTACTTCAATAAGTCCGCGTTCAAGGGCGGCGGGGATTTCATGGCGCGGCTGGAACCCTTCCTGAAGAAATTGCCGAGGGGCTACAAATTCGCACTCGAAATTCGTAACAAGAATTGGCTATCGGCGGCGTTTTTCGATCTCCTGCGCGCTCACAGTGTAGCCTACGCACTTATAGATCAAGCCTGGATGCCACGGGCGAGCGAAATATTTGACAGGTTTGATCCAATCACGGCTGACTTTACGTACGTCCGGCTCCTGGGCGATCGGAAGGGAATTGAGCAACAGACGAAGATTTGGGACAAAGTGATCGTGGACCGATCCAGAGAGCTGATGGGTTGGGTGAATGTTTGCCAGCGCACGATTAGGCGGGGCGTCAGCACATACGTTTACGTGAACAATTTTACGCGGGATTTGCGCCGGGAACAATCGAACAGTTTCAGAAGTTGTGGAAGGCGGCCGGCTGAAAGCGAAAAATTATCTAGGCGAAACTAAAGCGAACATGCTATTTTGTCCTTCCGATGGACAAAGGCCGAAAGAAATTGATTTATCTCGTGGCCGGAATGTTCTTGGTTCGGCGATTGGCGGGGCTAGATCGCCGGCCATCGCCCGCCAGAGAAAATGCGTTCCGGGACGCGATCGATAATGCCGTTGAGTTGATGCGGCGCCTGGATGTGCGATTTCCAAATGCGGCCAAACCTCGATAACTATGATTTTGGAGAACTGGGGACGGTGGAGCGAGGCTGGCGGCGTCGCGCGAATTTTGGGAATGCTTCATTTGTTTGACTTCCGCGCAAAGTCAACACGCGCGAGTCGAGAGCACGGCCGTACGTCTGGACAGATTTGGGACAGAATTGGTGCTTACTGGCCGAAATGGTTTGGAGGATGTTCTTTGCTGCGGTGGTTGAGAGAGTAGCGTCTAAACCCGCATCCTCCAAAACCGAGGGGATGCGGCACCCGAGATTTACAAGAGAATCGTCTTGTTGGCACCGAAGTGTGAGGCGAGACCGAGCTATTCGCCTATAGAAACAGGGGACCCGCGAAATTTGTTACGGACCCATCAAATATAAGCCGCGATTGAGCTTGCGAGCCCAATTACACATGAGCATTAACTTGTCCAAGCCCAGAATCGCATCGCGTTTGGAGGCCGCCGCACGGGCCCGCAGGCATTCTCGTCGCAATTCTTCGATTTCTGTTGAATCGAAGGTCGCGCTCTCATACTCGGCAATGCTTGCCAGCATTGGGAAATTGCGCGATTCGGTATCGTCTTGCTCCGTAATCGGAACGTTAGCCGCCCATCGAAACACGTCAGAGTGAATCGCCGCCCATTCCTTATCATTTACTCCGAAGTGCAGCCGCTTAGCGTCAGCGGACTCGACGTGCTGCCCCTTCGCGAATTGCACCGGATTCTGCACTATCCAAACAACATGGGTACCAGGCTCCGAAAAGTCAGGTGTCTCGGATTCCGAAGGTGGGGCATCGAAATTCGAGTTCATGCGGTTTGGCATGCGAGCCTCCAGGCCCCGGGCCTTCTCAATGTGTTCTGATAGAGCCGGTACATCCGAGAGAGCTTCTTCAACAAATTGGACCGACTCACTGGGAGAGAGATGCTTTTGATTCCATGCAGCGATACAGGATTCACCGTCCGAACCATAATAAATCCACTGAACGGCGGCGTGATAGGATTCAACGGCTTCGCGTATCCTTTTATATGCAACCGATTCCGGTCTATAGAAAACCCAACAATAGCGCGGTATTCGTGGGTCTCCTGGATTTGGGGTGACGGTAACGTGGGATTTCTCTATAGAATATATTTTGCCTAGAGTCGAATCAAGTATTTCAAACGGCTCAGAATCCCTTCGCATTCGAGCACGAGCGTTGAGGTCCGTCCGTCGTGTCGGGAAACTGGCAACACTTACAAGCGCCGCTCCGATCACAAATCGTTGGCATCGCCGAAGCGTGATCATTGCGGGAACGAAGTCCTAGGCGTCTTGCAATCAGGTTTTAATATTAGCACGTTCGTATCTAACGGCGTCATACCTTCCGATTCCATCCCAATAAATGCGGGAACGCCTGGGAAGAGCGGATTCTGTCCGTTTGACCCGTCTGACGGAAATCTCTTAGTAAATTTTAGATTTCCGTTTGTCCCGACTGACTTGGTGTCATAGTTCGTGAAAGTCTGGGCGTTGTAGTCCTGAACTTGGGTGAATTCAACTGAAGGGTCAGCTGGTGGAATGAATATGTACATCGTGTTTCCAGGTTCTCCCGGGAATATATGGCCGCTGGTAAGTGGTTTGCGTTTTACGGTTTGATTGGTTGCCGCTGTTCGGTTGTGTCGTCTTATCGGTTTTGATTCGTTTTACTCATGCGGTCTTTACGATTTGGCTGAGCCACTCCGGAGCGGTCACCCTTTTTGCTGCCACTTGCCGGCGCTCCCGTGTCTGAGCGTGACTCCTGCTTTTCCCATTAGCGAACAAAAATTTCAGGATTTCGTTTTGAAAAAGTAATTCTCATCTAGAAAAAGTTCCCAGAAAAATCGTTTTCAAAAATTTCTACAGAAAAATTTTGGTAGAAAAATCCCCTTAGTTTGGCAGGAGCGCGCAGATGTCCGACTGTTGGCACTATAAGAAGTTTCTCCCTTTCCGCAGATTCAAGAAGGCTGTACGCAAGTTGGGCATCACCACCAAGGCTGAATTTCTATCCCGCTACAAAGAGATTCCAGGGGCACCATCCAACCCCCGCGAAATCTACTGGGGTAAAGGTTGGAAGGGGCAGCCAGATTTATTCGGACACGCGCCAAGAAGGGCACACCCATTCACGAGTGCCGCGAAGAGAACTCCATCCTACATGCGGTTTAGGAAGAGAGTGCGTGCTCTCGGTCTTAGGACAATCAAAGAATACCGTCATCGACGCGAAGAGATTCCCGAAGCTCCGGTCCGTCCGCAATATTTTTACAGACACCACGGCTGGAGAGGTTACAAAGAGTTGTTTGGACGCGGGAAGTTTTTATCCTTCTCAGCGTTCAGGAAGGCGCTTCAAACGTACGGAATCAAAACCGTGAAGGACTACCGCAGTCGCTATAAAGAAATCCCCAACGCACCGAGTAATCCGTACGCTTTTTCCAACCACCGGTGGCACAAAAAGATTCTTTCGTTTCCTGCGTTCAAGAAAGCCGTCCGTGCTCTCGGCATTAAGGTAACCGACGAATACCATCTTCGCTACAAAGAGATCCCAGGCGCGCCGTCTTGTCCAGACTGCACATACAAGAACAAAGGCTGGAAAGGTTTCCGCGATTTATTTGGTCGCCCTCGTCGCTCCGTGAAGGATCATGCCGAAGCCCGCAAAGCTCGCTACAAACTTTTCATATTGAGATACAAGCAAGAGCATCCCTGCATGGACTGCGGCGAATCGGACCCCGTGTGCCTGGATTTTCATCATCGTGATCCCAGCATCAAGAGTTTTGAAATCGCCAGGGGCGTTAAATGCCGTTCTCTCGAAGCAGTTCAAGCGGAGATCGCGAAATGTGATGTCGTGTGCGCGAACTGCCACCGAAGACGCCATGCGAAAGAAGTGATCCCTTTTCCGAGACAAACGCCCCGCAAAATTCACCGTCCCGCGGGACGCCGGCGTAAACACACGTCGTTGCCGATCGCAGCATAGAGGAGACCGCTGATGATGCAGCTCTACAAGATCGTGAATCTCGTCAACAAGAAAGTGTACATAGGCATCGTCTACCAGGACGGCAAAGACTGGCGGCAGAGAACCGAAGAAGAATTGAGTTTGAAAAAATGCCCCAACAAGCACCTGCGTGCCGCCATCATCAAGTACGGCCGCGAAAACTTCGAGGCGTTCCTGCTTGGCAATTACGACGACCTGTTCGATTTGCGCTGGGCTGAAACCGTTCAGATATTCATAGACCACTCGTGGGAGTCTGCGCGCGGCTATAACAAGGCTCTCCACGACCAGCACCGCGCACCGGAACCCGCATGTCGCGCCACCGTCGAAGAACAGCTCTCCGCTGCATGGGTCGATTTCCGTAATGGTAGTGTGGAAACCTTCCAGCCCTTCGACACACCAGAGAACGTCGCTCTCATCACAGAACTCGCTAAGAAAGAACCCTGCTCCATCGCCACCGCATTCATCGTGGCGCAGGAACGCGGCTTGCTGTTACCGGTATAGCCCCGCCGCCGCAAGCAATAGAAACAGAAGCACTTCCAACAAACCTACGAACCTACGGCCGATTTCTGGCGCACATTTCGTTGTGGATAAAAAGTGAGATGTCCCCATTCCGTCCTCGTGCCGGTGTATTTGGACTAGAGCGGGCACAAAATACTTTGTCCCCTTTTCCCCTTCTCAAGCCCTGTGTATTCGAGAGGGGAAATTATTTCCTCACTTCACCAGTTGTCGCAACATCTCGGTCGATCTGCAATCCTTCGGGCTCGCAGATTTCGGCTAGATCCACCGTCCGCACTCTAAGGAGCATTTCCATGTCCGCTCGCAGCATTGAGAACCAAGCCCTACGCCACATCCAGACCCATTGTGCCCCGCCGCCGCAATTATTTTTGGAAACGCGAAACGAACTTCACGCTTTTTTCGCGGGCGTCGCGTCAGCGTGCCAAATCATTTTCGGCAGACCAGTCACACATCTCCAAGCAGCCGCCTGCGTGCTCGGAGTTAAAGATTATTTCGGAAACCCGCTTGAAAGCCTAAACGACGATGGCGTCCTGCGAGTCGCGGAGAACAAGGACGGCGCAACGACCTACGAGCTAACATCTCCAGTCGCAATCTCACCTGCCCTCGCGAAATCCCAGTACGACGCCATAGTCAACACACCTATCCGCAACACGCGAGACGATGTGCGATACGAGGTGGCTGAAGATGGTGAATGAAAAAGTTATGGATTTTGAAACTACCGCCCGTGAAGCCATCTTAGATTACGTTTTCGCGTCAAGTGAAGAGTGGCAACGACTCCGTGACCAACTCGAAACCATCTATGAAATTTGTAGGTTCCAGCCCGCTTACAAGAACAACCCCGCGTACCGCGGCATCCGCGCCGAGATGGAATACACACTCGGTATCACCCGCCGCAAACGTCGCACCGAGACGCTCGCGCGCCTCAAGAACACCGTTCTATACCATCGCGCCGGATACACATTCTGTTGCGTCGCGATCGCGTTGCTCAAAGCGTCCGTACCCTTCGTTGTCCTATTCGTGCGGATCGTAGCGGGGCGGGACGTTCTGCAAAATTTCACAGACTGTCTTGATAGCGTCGAAGCGTATTTCCAAGGGGATTCGATTTAACCCGCAGTAGAAGGCACCGGCACGTTGGTAAGGAGAACACCGTGATTTATCGAAGAGAACGTAGACGTGTGCCCACACGCGTCGAAACCCGCGAAGAACACATGCGCAAAATGCGCGCGTGGGTCATTCAGATGATTCAGCAGTGCGCACAAGGTCGCGAAGTTTAGCGGCACACACTTTCATACCGCCATCGTGCGGCAGCCGCAAACGCGGCCACAGGAGATTTTCATGTCAGCACCAACATTGGTTCAGTACAACGACGGGGTGGAGTCACCCCAGGAGATAAGTTTCCTTAGTGACGTGACGGCTGGAAACTTTTTGGTTTGCGCGTTCTCTACCAACACGGATTTCTTCGGCGCTGTCGCCCCGGTTGATTCTCTCGGAAACACCTGGCTTCGTTTGCCGCTCTTCTCAGGTTTCCCCACCCCGTTGACGTTCGTATACTGCCCCATCACATATGGCGGCGCTTGCACCGTATCTTCTCTTGGTGGCAACCTCGTTGCGATTGCGGAGTTCTCCCCATCCACAATCGTGGACTTCACGCAGATAGCAGCCGGAAGTGCAGCTTCCGCCGAGATAGCAGGTGCGGCGAATCAACTTCTTGTTGGTTACGCTACGGGCGAAGCATCGGGATCGATTACAGGTGCAGGAGCCGGCTTCACATTCGAACAGGTGAACGCCTCATCGCGGATGGCGATGGAGTATCAAGCCCTCAGTGGCTCGGGTAACGTGGGTTCCAATTTTACGGGCACCGGCGCTGACATCACTACCGGCGCGCTCATTCTCGCAACCCCAACAACGCCCGCCGCGGAAACACCGTATTTCATACAAGCATCTCCTTTAGCGAGCACGACGACCAGTTTTAAGACCGCTGTAACGGCTGGAGATTTCTTAATCGTTTACTGTCGAATCGCTGCATCGTCAGTGCCATCGTTGACTGTTTCAGGCGGATCAAATAACTGGCAATTGCTGGAGTCTTCAATCAGCGGAACGTACGCTGTATACGTCTGGTGTGTTGAGAACTGTCAAGGAGGTTCGTACAGCATCACTATCGGCGGCAACACTGGAGGCGGCACCCCACTCCTGTTCGCGCTGGAGTTCAGCCCATCCGCCGTGGCGGCACAATCCCCTGTAGCGACAGGGGCGTTGGCTTCTGCAAACATCGCTAGTGCTTCTATCGCAACGGCAGCCGCGCAGCTAGTAGTTGGTTACGGCGATCTTATAGGAGCCGATCAGATCATCAATGCCGCCCTTGGCGGCTTCCAAGGCATAACTCCGTCGAACGGTAATAATGAAAGTTTGATATTCGAGGTTCAGCCCTCGACATCTTCATCAAATTTCGCGTCCAATTTCTCAGTCGGTAACCCGCTTAATTTCCCGTACAGCGGAACATACTTCACCGGCGTTCTTTCGCTCTACACAGCCTACGTCATCAGCGGTAACGCGGGTGTCGCGGGCGCAGTCGTTTCCTACTCTGGCACCGCATCAGGCAGCGTCATCGCCGGTAGTGGAGGAGCGTACAGCATCCCCGGACTCGCACCAGGATCGTACACAATCACGCCGTCACTCTCAGGCTACACGTTCTCACCCACGTCCCACAGTGAAACGATCACCTCCGCAAACATAACAGGGGTGAACTTCACCCCGACCCAAACCGTAGTCCCAACATCTCGTTTCACGTTCATCGAGCGTCAGAGCACCACCCCAGGCGCAACAACCTATGACGTGATGGATGGCTCATCCACGAATACGTTGGGACGCACGATCGCAGGAAGTGGAAGGAAGGTTGGCGAACTGTTCTGGGATAACGTCGTGGCGCAGGCATGGAGTTTCAACCTGCAAGACAATCAGCCCTACATTGCGGCTGGAAGTTCAGACGCGTTGGACATTGAATACTTTGCAACGTCTCTCGCAGCACCCGCAGGTGTCACCACCGTTCAACCCAGCAACACGCCGTCAACGCGCTTCGCGTTCGCAGCCGTCACAAAACGCAGCGGACAAACCGCACTCCAATACCTCGTCTCCGATGGACCCACGCAATCTTTCGGGAGCATCGCGCAGATTATTTGGGACGGAGTTTTCGATAGGTGGGCGTTTTTGCAAACCAATGCAGCATCTGAAATCGCGTCTCCCAACGACGTCGCCTGCATCACCACGTTCGCATCCGACCTTGCATTGATAAATCCGAATCAGATTTCACTCTAAAGGAGAAACACATGGGCATCAACGGAAGTATGACTCAAGCACAAATCACCGCTGCCAGGAAAGGCTATGCGGGCTCCGAAAGTCGTCTACACCCCCGCGCTTATCCGCAAGATCAAGAAGGCGATGGCTCAAGGCCGGCCGAACACCGGAAGAATCTCGTGATTGCGTCTGCACCGGACAGTGGAGCGCAGATGCTCGCATATTGGTCTGCGCGCCCACTGCCCCAGACGGACGTGCGTGCGTGCGTCGTGCGGGCCGTCCAGCGTCTCATCGTCGTTGTGCATCTGGCGGGATTATTTGCCACCGATGTACAACCTCTGATGATTTACAGATCGTAACGGCTGGTTTTGGATAACACCGAGGGGGAAACCCATTATGCTCCGTGAGAAAACATGCTAACGTAACCGTTCATGGTCCTAGACGACGGATTGAAGAAAGCGGTCGCAGCGATCGCGCAGCGCTCCGAACGACAACCAGATTTACAAAAGCTGGTGGGAGCATTCGTCGATGTGGGGATACTCCCACAAATCGAAAATACGAATAACCAGATTATTTACGGACGCCGAGGTACTGGAAAAACACATGTCCTCCGTGTCCTCGGTTCGAACCTTGAAGCGCAGGGGAATGCAGTAGCGTACATCGATGCCCGAAATTTGGGCAGTACGAGCCAATTTAGCGACCAAACCGTACCATTTTCGACCAGGTGTACGTCACTCTTCCGCGACATATTAGGTGAAATCAATAACGCGCTGCTGGATCACGTCATTGAAACTCTGTCCGACAAAGAAGCGAATTTTGCCCTCGAGGCGTTAAATGCGTTCCAAAAGGCTGTGACCGAGCCTTTCACAACTCTGACTTTGGAGAAGGCCGAAGATAGCAAACTAGAAACTACCTTGAGCCGTTCGGCCATTGAGGCATCCGCTGCCATTGCTCCCGCCCCAAAAGCATCCGCTCAAATTGGCTTCGCTGGGACCACCGGTGTCCAGACCGAACGCTCGACCATCTACTCCGCTCGGACCGAAGACAAGATCGTGTTTCCTGCAATTTCTTCTAGTCTCAAAACGGTCCTTTCGCAGTCGAAATCGCAGCTCTTCGTTCTGATTGATGAGTGGTCGTCGCTACCCACAGATGTGCAGCCATTCTTAGCCGAATTCTTCAAACGCGCCTTTCTTCCATTGGCGGAAGTCACGGTCAAGATAGCGTCGTTGGAGCACCGATCGACTTTTCGAATCCATGGAGCCGGCGGCTTGATCGGATTCGAACTGGGCTCTGACATTGCTGCGGGTATTGATATTGATGATTACTATGTGTTCGACCGCGATCCTGAACGCATCACCGAGGCATTTGGAGACATGCTGGTACGTCACATTAAGAACGAACTACCAGACGATTATCTCTCAAATAAACTCGGAATTCGCGACGGTAAAGAATTGGCTTCCAAGCTATTTACGGAGCGCGCTGTTTTTCAGGAATTAGTTCGAGCGTCGGAAGGCGTCGCGCGTGATCTTATCAACATTTTCATCACGGCATACTTTGGAGCCCATCGGAAGGGCCGGGAGAAAATTGAAAGAGCAATGGTGTTGGACGCGGCCCGGCAATGGTTTGAGCAAGACAAGGAAGGGAATCTAGATGACCGATTGAGAGAAGTGCTTCGAAGAATCATCGACGAAGTGATTGGGAAGAGGAAAGCCAGATCTTTTTTGCTGCCTAGGGAACTCGGGGATCACCCTGCCGTTCAAAAGCTGTTCGATTTGAGAGTCTTGCATTTGGTGCAGCGCGGATACGCTGATAAAGACAAACCGGGAGTGCGTTACAACATCTACTCTCTGGACTACGGTACCTATGTAGATCTTCTCAATACATCGAAAAAACCTCAGGACGGAAGAGTGCCGGCTGATCAAGAAACGAGCGAAGGATTTATTGTTCCGTTCGACGACAAACGCAGCATAAGAAGAATTATTCTGACCAAGGACATTTTGGGCGAGTATCCGACTGCTGCTGCTGACCGCCACAATTAGCTAACCGATTCGTTGCGTCTTCGCTAAATCAGCTTCGGTGTACGCCTCAATCCCGTACTTTCTGAGAACGCGGATCACGTCTTCGTCCAACATACCTGTGCGATAAATGAAGGCGTCGATCCGTCCAGTGGGACCTACAGCAACCATGAGCCGTTTGCCCGTTGGCGTGAGCCCAGGCATGTGAACGGCTTTCAAATCATCCAGCAATGGTTCCCACGATTCTCTGGCGATAGCGTTCGAGCCTTCTATATCAATTCGAGCTGGTCTGACAATCGCGTGCATTCTAGCCTCCTTCCATCTTGGACTCGGCGCCGCCAATGCTCCCCAAGCTACTTAGCCAATGACACGTCAGCAGACGTCGGAATTGCGAAGGGCTTGCCCTCCACGTCGAAGGTGAAGTCGTTTGGCCTAATCGTGTTGTTGGTCCAGCTCGTGCCTGCGAGAAACAGATAGATCGTCGAGATGTGCCACTTCCCAGGGACTGCCGCTTCCGGAATGTTTCCGGTTACGCGAAACGTGGTCCTGGTGGCATCCGTTGGCTCGCCAGAAACGAGGTTAATTTGCTGGTCCGCGGCGACAGGTGTAACCCGAATTTGAAAATACGCACCTGCCGGCAACGGTTCGTTGAGCTTAACGTTCAGCGCAATTGGGCCACCCGCGTGCACGGCTCCGGGTTTGTCCATCTCGATTTTCGCCCGATCCTGCGCTGACGAGACAGCCACTACAACCAATAGCAAAACGGCCAAGGCTGATAGAAGTCGCATTTTCGCTCCTTGATGAGCCCAACCTAGCCAAACCCGGATCTGGGCTCGACTGCATGTGCCCATGTTGGTGCAAAAATTCTAACAATGCAAATCATTTCTTTGCACAACGTTTGCTACAATGACATTTGCACAACGTCCTTGACATGACGTTTATAATTGGGTCGATGGCACGGATAAACCTCGTGTATCGCGAATTCGGCTTCCTCTTGGCGGCTGAACGCAAACGGAAACATCTCACCCAGGCGCAGTTCGCAGCGCGCGTCGGTTTGTCCCGAACATCGGTTACCAACATTGAGTGCGGCAGGCAATCCGTCCAGCTGCACCAACTATACCTCTTCGCCGGCGTACTTCACGTGACAGCACAAACTCTTCTTCCCCATGAATCAGCCACGCAGCCGGTGGAACGAAAAGACATGGCCAACGAGCAAGCACAGTACCTCATCGAGGCTAAGAAGCACCTGCCCAACACGAAGAAGCCTCTCAGGAGGGAGCGCAATGAAAGATCTGATCGATGACAAAATCCGCGAACTACTCGAGAAATTCCGAATCCGTAAGCCGCCGGTTCCGGTGGAGAAGATCGTGAAGAAGCTGGGGTTGTCACTGGTGAACCTACCTGCTGGAGATGAAATATCCGGAGCGATAATCAGAAGAGATGACAGCGTTGTGATCGCGGTGAATCCGTTACACCACATCCACCGTCAACGATTCACGATCGCCCATGAATTGGGACATTACTTCTTGCATGAAGGGCTCGAGGAGCACGTCGATCAGAGCTTTAGAATTGCGTGGAGAAACGCGGATTCATCAAAGGCTGTGAACTGGCTTGAGATAGAAGCCAATCGCTTTGCCGCCGAATTGCTTATGCCCACCGATCTTTTGACGCGGGATCTAGACTCTCTTCGAAGGATTGAGAGGCGAACTGTGGCGTTGCTTGCCGCCGCCTACAAAGTTAGTCCCGAGGCGATGAAGATTCGGCTGACAAATCTCGGCATAACTGGCCCGTTCTGAATTGTCTCCGCTATCCAGTCCGCTACGGTAGGCACGGGCATCGATGAGTTGACTTCCTCATTAAGCCGGGGCGACCATTGCCCGCATGACTGATCTTCACATCGGAACATCTGCCTTCACCGCGGCCGGCCGAACGCGAAAAACGCTTCGGCGATTGGCGGGGCTAGATCGCCGGCCATCGCCCGCGCGGGAAAACGCGTTCCGGGATGCGATTGATAATGCCGTCGAGCTGATGCGGCGCCTGGATGCGCGATATCCGACTTCAGGCAAGGGTCGATAGTTACGACCTCAGAGGACGGAGGGACGGCGGTTCGAGGCCGGCGTCGTCGCGCGAATTTTGGGGATGCTTCGTTTCTTGACTCCCGCACAGAGTTAAGTAAGCGTACGGTGAGAACCGTGTTGACGATGGCGATGTGTTAAGCGGTGACGACTTGGTCGTCGGCGGATACTGCTGCAAGATTCCAGGGCAAGAGTTCACCGATGCGATTGATCGGATGGACGGAGATCTGAGACAAGACGTTGCGCAGGTAACTTTCCGGGTTCAAGCCGTTTAGTTTTGCTGTTCCGATCAAGCTGTAGATCGCCGCCGCGCTTTCGCCACCGCGATCCGATCCAGCGAACAAGTAATTCTTTCTGCCCAGAGCGACCGCGCGCAAAGACCGTTCCGCGGCGTTGTTATCGATCTCCAGTCGGCCATCGTCACAGTAGCGCAGCAGTGCTTCCCAGCGTCCCAGTGCATAGCGCACGGCCATCGCTGTATCCGATTTTCTCGACAGTTTCCCCAACGTCTCTTCCAGCCATTGCTTGAGAGATTCCAGCAAGGGACGACTCCGCCGGTTGCGGATCTCACGCCGCTCTTCCGCGGGACGTCCCCGGATTTCCTCCTCGACGGCGTACAGCTCCGCGATTCGTTCCAGGGCCGTGGTGGCCGTTTGCGATTGGTGCGCCTCCACCAGATCGTAAAACTTTCTGCGCACGTGCGCCCAGCAGGCGGCTTGCTGAATCCGTCCCGTTTTGTAAACCTCCTCGAACCCTGCGTAACCATCCGCCTGCAGTGTTCCGCTGAAGGAACTCAAGTGCTGCTGCGGATGCTCACCCTTGCGATCCGCCGAGTAGCAGAACCACACCGCCGGTGGCGTGGCCTCTCCGGCCGGCCGATCGTCGCGCACATAGGTCCACAACCGTCCCGTCTTGGTCTTTCCCAGGCCGGGAGCCAACACCGGAACCGGCGTGTCGTCGGCGTGTAGCTTCTGTCCCGATAGAACGTGATTGCGCAACTTCTCCACCAGAGGCGCGAGCAGCCGGCTGGTTCCGCCCACCCATTCCGCCAAGGTCGAGCGATCTAATTCCACGCCTTCGCGCGCATAGATCTCTGCTTGGCGATACAGCGGAAGATGATCGCTATATTTCGAGACCAACACGTGGGCCAGCAGCCCCGGGCCTGCGATACTCCGCTCCAGCGGCCGGCTAGGCGCGGGGGCTTGTACGATGCGGTCGCAACCGGCACAAGCCAGCTTCGGGCGCACCTGACGGATCACTTTGACTCGCTCGGGCACATACTCCAGGATTTCCGTGACATCTTCCCCCAGAGGTTTCAGTTTCCCGCCACAGTCCGGACACGCTTTCTGTGGCGGCAAGTAGGTCTGCACTTCCCGCCGCAGATGCGCGGGCAGCGGCCGCCGCACCGCTCGTGCCACGACATGCTCGGCTGCGCTCGGCTTCGGCGACTCCGCTTCGATCGCTCGGCTTTGTTCCAGTTCTCCCAGCCGCAGTTCCAGTTGCACGATCTGGCGATCCACCTTTTCCGAAGATCGTCCGAACTGCATCCGGCGAAGCTTGGCCAGCAACAGCTGGAGATGTTCGATCTCCGCATCGCGGGAAAGCAGTTGCTCGTGATGGATCAGAATTTGCTTGTGCTGTTCTACGATCAGAGCTTTCAATTCACGGGGATGGAGTACTTCGAGGTCGGGAAGAACGCCAGCCGTGTGATTCATCGCGGGGAATATACCGCAGTTGTTTTACAGCTTGATTAAAAACTTCTCGAAAAAAGAAAATCTTTTGCTTACACCGCGATCTGTGGATCGTAGCTGCGTACCGGACGCCGCCAATCAATCCCTTCCAGCAACATGGATAGTTGTGCCTGCGTCAGTGATACGGTTCCGCTCGTCGCTTGCGGCCAGATGAATCTTCCGCGCTCCAGTCTTTTCGCGAACAAGCACAACCCGTCGCCACTCCACCAAAGAACTTTGAGCAAATCGCCACGCTTGCCGCGAAACACGAACACGTGACCGGAAAAGGGATTCTCCGCAAGCGCCGTCTGCACCATCCCGCTCAAACCCGTGAACCCACGCCTTAGATCCGTCACTCCCGCCACGATCCAGATGCGCGTCCCTGCCGGCATCCCGATCATCCCAGCAAACACTCGAGCGCAGCCCGCAAAACCGCCAAGTCTACGCTGCCCGCAATGCGTAGATTTCCTTTGGCTAGTTCGATCTGCAGAGTCCCTGTCGACGCCTGGCAAGACGTGTGACCAGGGTTTGCTGCGGCAACTACGACTTCCTTGGAAACCGTCACGGGAAGCAGATTGAGGGAGGTGCTGCTTTCCAGGCGCCCTTCGCGATATCGCTTCCGCCAGAGAAAAATCTGATTGGCGTTCACCGCGTATTTCTGGCTCAACTGCGCTACCGAGGTGTTTCCTTCGAAACTCTCTTCGGCGATCCTTTGCTTTAACTCGGCGCTCCAACGCCGCCGTCTCTTCCCAGTAGTGTCCACTTATCCCTCGTGGGCACTTCTCTAGTGCCCACGATCACCATCACTTATTCACACTCAATTCGTCCAGACGGCTCTCACCGGACGCTTACAGAGTTAACATGCACGAGTCGAGAGCGCAGTTGTACATCTGGGCAGATCTGGGACGGAACTAGTACTAGCCGGCCGAAATGATTTGGAGGATGTACTTTGCTGTCGTGGTTGAGAGTGTAACGTCTAAACCCGCACCCTCGCTTGCGGCGAGAGTGCGGCACCCGGAAGTTCAAGCGCGTTCGTTTGGGTGATGTGGAAGGGTGGCCACCCGCCCGCTTGCTAATCTAGCGAACAATTCCTAGAGCATGGCAAATCAGATGCGCGCTTACTAGTCCGGTCACGACGATATCCGCAAAAATACAAGCGACGACGCTTCTAGTTCGAACGTAAAGTATACTGACTACTATTCCTAGTACGCTGCCAACGAGCATCCCGAAGACAGGCCAAAGCAATGCAAACGCAAATGAACTGACGAGCACTGCACCGATCACTCCGATGCGTTCTAAGAACGACTCAAGGATGATTCCGCGAAAGACGAGTTCCGACGCTATCGGAATCGCCAAGCAAACAACAAGAACAAACAATAGAGTGCTTAGGCAATACGGACACGACATGACTGTAGATACAAAGAATCTCCCGCGTGCAGCCTTCACCTGAACGGAAATAGTCGCTAGGAATATCAGCAATCCGATTCCGGTGCCAATAAGTCCAGCCTTGAGCGCTCCCCAATCGTGGTTTTCCGCCGTCTCTGCGGTTCTGCGATGGAGTTGGGGCCACTTGCACAGCCAAATGACAACGGCCATTTGCAAGAGATAAGAGATCAAAATCGCCGGGTAAAACCATCTGAAGAACGCGACGGCGAGTGGTGAAGACGGTGCCTGGAAAATGGCAGGCCGAAGAGCCAACTGAACAAAATAGGGCAACATATACCCGACTACAAATAGTGCCGTAAGCAAGAAAATTAGCTTTCGAACTGACGTGTTCTTTCCGTCGTCTAACATTTATGTTGTTCCTCCAGCTAGGCAGCTCTCACTATTATTAATTACTCCGGTGGAGTGGGATTAGCCAAGGGCGCGGTTGGACTAAGAGCCGCGAGTGGAAATTGGACGCTGCACGTATTGGCTGCTTCTCCCAACGCTTGCAGCGATTCGTCAGTTGGATTGCCGTTGCCGCCAGCACCCTCACCCGATGTGCTTTTCGCAGCCGCGTTGGCTCCAATATTCACGGCCGCCGTAACGGTGACACATGTGTTGAAATTTGCAGCCGCGTTAGCTATGGCTTGTTGAGCTGCGGGCACCCCACCAGAACAGTTCGCGATACAGTTGAGGGGAAACGGTTGCCCGGGGGCTGGCGGACCCTGTATGCATGACGAAGGAGTCCCATCTGAATCGGCGCAGAACGGTTGACTTGAGTTCGGTGGATTTTGGCCAGGATTGGTCGGGTCGGGCGGAGTCGGGTCTGTTGGAGTGCCGGTGTCAGGGTTGGCGTCATTGGGGTTACCATCGTCGGGGGTGCTGGCGTCGGGATTGCTGCTCCCGTCTCCGCACGAATCGCCTACACAACTGCCACCAACAAAGCCGGGCTCAGAGGCATCGCCGTTGCCCAAGAAGCCACTATACAGGTAGTCCCAGTCTCCACCATTGCCGTCACATGTTGTGACAGAAGTGCCGTCCTGGTAGTCGCACTTTTCAAGTCCAGTTGGGTCTACGCTAGAGAGCGGCCTGTTGCCGACATATGCGTAACGGTTCCAGGTTTGCGGGTCTTTCATATGAACCGACGATATCCCGGCGGGATCGGGAGATGGCCAGCGGCCGTGAATGGCGTTGTACTCACGCGCGGGGAAATCGAAGAGATTCGCGACCGTATCCGGGTTCATGCCTGTGAAAGATAAGTCCGTCGTCCCAGTCTGCGCGTAGTTCTCACCGAAGGGCGCATAGGCACCGTCGAAGTACAACGCACGAGCGGGCGTGGAAGCGACGCGCGAGCTCCCCAGCCAGTCCGAATGACGGTAATAGGCCAACCCGCCGGAATTATACACCGCCACGGCACCACCGCTGAGAGGCACAAATGCCTTCGTGAGCGATTGACCGCTCATTAAGGCGAGCTTGCCGCCCGTCGGCGCATACGAGATCTGGGAGTATACACCGCTCTTATCTTGCTCAACCATTCGCCCTAGGGCATCGTAAGTGAGAGTGACGCTATCAATTGTCACGGGCCGTCCCGTGGCGTCCCATGCGTAGGTGTGGGCCGTGTCAGCCAAGACGTTCCCGTTTGCGTCGTACGTTGGAGTCGAGCTTCCGATCTGCGTCATACGATTGGTCAGATAGGAATAAGTTGGCTGAAAGGTGATTGTGCCGGTCTTACTGACGTTACCGAACGCGTCATAGCTAAAAGTTTGAGCCCAGGGCGAACCGCAATTGGCGGTGGCGATGCGGCTCACGTCGTCATGAGTGTAATTACACGTCTGATTTCCGCCACTGTAGAATGGGTCGGTGACGGCCAAAGTTTCGAGTGTCCCTATGGGATTCCATGTAAGCGAGCCCACAACAGATTGGCCGTCCACCGCGAACGTATACTTCGTCATGCGATTGCTATTTGGATCGAAGGCAAATGAATCGCTATCGGAGGAGCCGAGATTCACTTGAGTCGGAAGGCTTGCAGGGCTGTAGGTTGTGCTCGTGAGCGGGTTCTGTCCAGACGACGCGGACGCCGAATTCATACGGCCCTCGCCATCCACGTTGTAGGTGATCGTTGGCAAGCCGACGAGATTACTGAGCGTGCTTAAGGCTCCGTTCGCGTAGTAAGCGCCGGTAACGTGGTAATAGCTGCCGGAATGAGGGGTGGATTCGTAAACGTCGGTCGGCTGGCCGAGCACGGTGTAGCTGAAGCCGAGATCGGTGGTCTTCGTGGTGCAGGGCGAAACGCACGTGTAGGCTTCGGCGAGTCTCGCCTTAGCATTGGCCATCGCCACGCTATTTACGGTAGCCGCATCGTAAACAAAATACCTGCTCGGCGTGTTCGGCGCGTATGGACCCGAGTATGTAGTGCTGGTAATTCGGTGCCGCGCATCGTACGCGTAGCAGGTCGTATTGCCGACAGCATCAATCTTCTTAACGAGGTCGCCTTTCGAGGTGCCGCAAGTTGTATCCGTGTCGTACGTGTAGGTCGTCACGGCGGATTCGGGATTAGTTTCCGAAGTCAGGCGCCCCAGATCATCGTAAGCGTAAGTCCGGGTCTGTTGGCTCCCCGAGGATTGTGCGTTTTGAGTGACGCCGGTCAGGTGATTCATGGCGTCGTAGGAATATTCCGTCCAGTATCCTGTGGCCGTGGAAGTTTGGCCGCACGTTCCACTGCCGGTAGCGCTGGTTATCTCGCAAACCGAGGCCATTCTGCCCAGAGCATCATACTCCGATTGCTTTCGCTTGGTGTTTTCGCCAGTTGGAGCAGGACCCAAGGTTCGGTAAGTGTCGTTTTGCGTGTACGCGTAGGTCACCGTTCGATTGTTGTTATCTATCGTTTGAATCTTGCGACTGAGTGCGTCGTACGTTGTGTTCGTGCTTGGCGCCGATGGGTTCGTAGTGCCAGCGGCTGCCGCGTAGGGCAGCGTCGTGCGCGATGGCCTGCCGAGGCTGTCGTAGTCTGTCTCGACCGAGTCGTACGTGCTGGAGGATGGACTTTCTTTGCGCTGGGAAACGTGGGTACGGCCAAGGCCGTCAACTGTTGTGAGAGCATCGGTCGTCGAGGTGGTGCCGTTAAAGTCCACAGACCCTTCAGCGGAAATCTCGCCGTTGTACGTGAAATTTGCAACGTTCGATGCTGCGTCGGTTACCTTGTTCGGCCGCCAGAAATCCGGGTCACTGAATGTCGTCGTGGTAGGTTGCCCGTTTTCGTCTGTGGCCGAAGTCTGCACGCCGCCCGTGCAGTTCCAGACCATGGAACGGGACAGGCTTAAAGGCTCGGCGACCGAAGTTGCAAACGAATTTCCACAGGATGTGCCGCTGCCATAAGTGTACGTGGTGACCGCGCCGTTTACGTCGGTAGCGGTGCTGAGGTTTCCGGTGTCGTAGTAGGTGTAGGTCTTGGTTAATGAAGTGGAACCTTGAACCAAATAGCTGACGGTAGTGGCATTACCGCGCGAGCCAGTGATCGCGACCTGCTGGGGCGTGCCGGACGTAGCCGTGACACCCGGCGGCTGATCGTAAGCATAGGTCGTTTGAGAGTGTACGTTGCTCGAACCATCCTCAACTGTAACTGTCGCAGGCATACTGACGATTCCGTTGCCGAGGCTCGCATAAGTGGTGAGCGTTTTGCGGACGATGGCACCTGGTGCACCTGCTCCGTACGCGTACTGGTCCTTTTCGGTCACCGAGCCGTAGGAGTTATAGGTCGTCTTGGCTTCCGACTCCAGCCCGCCCGGCCATTGCACATAGTGGGCGCGAGACGCGATGGGCAAAGTGATCGCTGTGGAATTGCAAGGAACAGCAGCGCCGTTATAGCAGGTGAAAGTCGTCTTCAGCAAAGTTCCGCTGGTTGAACCTTGATAAACCTGCTTTTCAGTCTCGTAAAAGAAGGCCGCACCGCCAGCGACCGGGGTTACGGTTTGAAAGCTGAGTACCGACTGGTTGGAGGGCGTGCTGGGATCGGAGATCGTCGTAGTCCAAGCTGTGCCGGAACCGGAGCGAGTATACGTCCACGTGCCATCAGGAGTGGAGCGCGTCAGACCAGCGGTGCTGCCATCGGTTTGAATGCCGTGATAGCCTCCGGAATAGGTGTAGCTGATCGTTCCGCCCGTGGGCAGTTGTACGGAAGCGATTCTTGCCGTAACGCAATTCGTCGCATACGTCCCACTTTTTGGCGTACATGCCCCGCTAGCAGGCGTGGACGGCGTAGCTTCGTAGGTGAACGTGTATTGTGTACCGTCAGGTAGAACAATGCTGCTGACAAGCGCTACGGCGGTCGCACCATATTCGGTGGTTCCCGTGTAGCCAAAATTCGTCGCGACCGTGTAGGTCGTGAAGTTCATCGTGTAGGAGGCGCTCGCCCCAGAGGGAGCTGTGTAGGTGAACGTTGTTGGGCTTGACCCCGCCACTGTCAGCGCGGTGGTACCGAGGGTGTCTGTAAACACCCCAGTGCTGCTCACGCTAATCCGATTGCCGTTCCGGTCGGTAGCAGTTGCGGATCCAGCCCCCTCTACTTGCGGGGGCAAATATACTCGCCCGGTACGCGAGGTAACCGTGCCAGCAGAGTAGTTGAACGAATAGCCAGAACCATCGGTTGTGAGCGGGACTATGGTATCTTGCGTCGAGCCGCAAGGGGTGCCCGTACTTGACTCCTCCCATTCGTATACTCCGGCGAATGGATGAGGTATTCCGAAAGGATCGAAGTAGACGAAGTTGGAAAGCGTTGTATTGGTGCCCGTTTGATCGAAGTGGAAGCCAATCTTGGGATTACCCACTTCCGTGCCACACACTGTCGTAAGGCTCCGATAAGAGATGTACCCCGAGCTGATTGCAGTTTGTCCGAGCCAACCCCAGTTCAAGGAAGGTGTCCAGGTACCGTCACCGCTGGAGACGGACGGACTCCAGACCGACGAGTCGTAGGTCAGAGTGTAAGTAAACGGCATGCCTCTTCCGGCCTTGTTCAAGACAGGAATCGCGAGATGCACATTCAGGTTTCCGAGATCGATCACGTCGGGGCCGCCGCCGAAACTGCCAAAGGGAGGAGTGCCTGTCGCGACTTGCGCGAGAGACGGCATGCAGTCAATGAGAACCAAGATAAAAAGGACATAGAGAAACTTAAACTGGGTCTTTCGCATCGCTTGCCCCCTCGGCGTCAATTGGACGCGAAAGCGGAATCAGTTAGGCCGGAATTAAGGCTGGCGGTTTGGATCGTCAAATCGAGAAACAGGCTAGCGTTCAGGAATTTTTGGATATGGAACGGGATTTGAACTCCGTTCACGGCCTGGTAATTCGAGAAATCAACTTCTACGGGTATGTTCGTGAGTGCGTCGTTGTCCGGGTGGGTATTGAAGGCAAGCGCGACGGGGAGGAGCGAGGCTGAATCGAGATAGACATCGGTGGAACTGAGCGTGGCGAGCGACGCGGCAGGACCGCGCAGCCCAGCGGAGGCAGTCGGCTGCACCGCGCTCACGGAGGCGAAGTTCAGGTGTTGAACCGAAACGCCATTTTTCGTCTCAAGCCCGACGTATGTGATCGAGAGGTTTGGGTTTGAAGTCTGCGACAGAACCGTTAGAGCAGGGAAGAACCACGCGGCATCTGTGAAGCAATTGTGCATAGCCATGTTGTTGACGGAGCCGCTGGGGGCGAGCCAACTACCTTGTGGTGCGCCATTCGATGCGTTACGGACCTCGCTGCGTGTCCCGCTGGACAGACTCAGGTCAA
>Ga0187871_10001274_pt1 | contig 22160 bp, 19 predicted proteins | sample June2016WEW_16_1_FD_132988 | JGI IMG/M metagenome (GOLD analysis project Ga0187871, IMG submission 132988) | Peatland microbial communities from SPRUCE experiment site at the Marcell Experimental Forest, Minnesota, USA - June2016WEW_16_10 | ecosystem: Environmental > Terrestrial > Soil >...
ACGCGGCAGCGAAGCATGGCGCGAGCTCTACCTGGCGCAGGCCGAGCACAAGATGGCGCAGATCGAGCTGATGATCCGCTTCACGCAATCGAACGAGTGCCGCATGCTGGGCCTGGTGCGCCACTTCGGCGACTTTGCCGATGCCCACGAGCGCTGCGGCATTTGCGACTTCTGCGCGCCGGAAGAATCGATTGCGCAAAGCTTCCGGCCGGCTGCCGACGCCGAGCGCAAAGCCGCGGGCCGCATCCTGACCGCGCTCAAGAAGTCCGGACGCAAAGCCACCGGCCGCCTGCACAGCGAAGTCTTCGCCGACTACTCGCTCGACCGCGACAGCTTCGAACAGGTGCTGGGCGCCATGGCCCGCGCCGGCTGGGTGGAAATGTCCGATGCGTCGTTTCAAAAGGACGACCGCCGCGTGGACTACCGCCTCGCAGGCCTGTCCGCCATCGGGCGCGATGTGGACCCCGATTCCGTGCCACCCTTCGAGATGAAGCTGGAAATCGAGGCCACCGGGAAGCGCCGCAAGAAGGCGCGCAAAAACAAAAAGGAGAAGGCCGCGCCACCGGCGAATGCCAAAGTTGAAAAGGTTCTCCGCGACTGGCGCCTGGCCGAAGCCAAACGCCGTAACGTGCCCGCTTTCCGCATTCTGTCCGACAAATCGCTGCAAGCCATAGCCGCGCAGAAGCCCCTAAGCATTCGCGAACTGCTGGAAATCCCCGGCATAGGAGCGCGCATCGCGGAGCAATATGGCGCCCAAATCTTCCGCATCCTGGAACGGACCAACTCATGAACCTCGTGGCGCAGGCACTCTTGCCTGCCGCGCTGACACTCTTGTCAGCGCAGGCGAGCGAAGCTCGCCTAAGGCGAGCTCCGCTCGCCTGTGTCGGCAGGAGTGCCGACACGGCACGCAGAGTGCGTGCGCCACGGGAACTGCCGCGGCAAATGTCCAAACTCCAGAGACGAGCTACGCTCGCCTTAGACGAGCTACGCTCGCCGGTGTCGGCAGGAGTGCCGACACGGCACGCCGGGGGCGTGCGCCACGAGAACTGCTGCGGCAAATGTCCAAACTCCAGAGGCGAGCGAAGCTCGCCTTCGGAGTTAGCATGAAACTCTTCCTCTCCCACAGCACCAAAGACAAAGCATTCGTCGAGAAGCTCGCCGCCGCCCTTCGCGCCCATAACATCGATCCATGGTGGTGCGAAGTCGATATCGACCACGGCGCCGACTTCGTAGCAAAGATCGACGAAGGCCTAAATCAAAGCGACCTAATCTTGCTAGTCCTGTCGCCGGAAGCAGCTCAGTCGGCCTGGACACGCAAGGAGTGGACGGCCGCGCTAGCCAGGGAAGTGGAAGAAAAGCGGACACGCCTGGGCGTCCTGCTCCTGCGCGATTGCGATGTCCCGGAACTGCTCCGCACCAAGCACCGCTTCGATGCCCGCACCGACCCCAACCGCGCCATCGGCGAAGTAATGGAGTGGGCGAAGCGCATGCGCGACCAGCGCAAGCTGGCCGATACCAAAGCGCCGCGCACCTTCCTGGCCTATGAACCGAAGGACTTCATCGGCCGCGAGCGCTATCTGGCCCACCTCCAAACAGCGCTTGTCGACCAACCCGGAGTGTACCTGCTGCACGGCGAGCCGGGCTCCGGCAAATCCACGCTGGCCCTGAAATTCGCCTGGAAAGCGCAGCCTGCTTTTGATGCGGTCGTCTTCCAAACCTGCGGACAGCGGTCAGCCGAAGAGATCGCAGTCGAACTAGCGGGCCGATTGAAGCTGGAGAATATGCGTGCAGCGCCGCCGGAGGTGCAGTTGGAAGCCGCCCACAACTGGCTGCGGGAGCGGCTCTCGCTGCTGGTGCTCGATGACGTCTGGAACGACGACACCGCAAAGCTGCTCCCCGGACCGCCAGTCTCGGTGCTGGTCACCTCGCGCAGGCGGAACTGGCCGTGGGTCGAGTCCAGCAGCCGCGAACTGGTGGAGAGCTTCTCGCCGGACGAAGCCGAGGCATGCTTCCGAACCTATCTGGGCGAAGCCGCGGTGGCGCACTACCGGACCGCGCTGATGGCCTTCGCGGAACGCATGGAGCGGTTGCCCCTGGCTATTACCGTGGCCGCCGCCATGCTGAGCGACAGCGCGGACCCAGTAGAAGAAGCGGCGGTCAATCTCCGTCTCGCCGACTTGCAAAGCGTATCGGATCTGCTACAGAAAGCGATTGATCGCAAGCCCGAGGCGGACCACCGGCTGTTGCAGGCCGCGGCAGTCTGCTCGCCGGACGGTTTCTGGCTCCCGCTAGCCGGACAGATCGCGAGTCTCGGCGACGCAGATTTGCGCGCTGCCCGCGACCGGCTGGTGAATTCATCGCTGCTGCGCGTGGTGGATCGCGATCGCCGCCGCTTCCAATTGCATGCACTGCTGCGTGAGCAAGTTCGCGTTAGCGCTCCGATAACGGATTTGGAGGAACGCCATGCCGCGGCGCTGGAGGGAATCTTCGAAGAGTGGGAGACGCGCTGGCGCGATTGCCGGGAGTGCCTGGATGAGGTGATCCCGGCGATGGAGCAACTGTGGCGAACGGGCGGTTCTGCGAGAATGCGGCTCTCCTACTGCGCCTTCGCCGTGGGGCGGAGGATCGGTGACCTGGAGGGTGCCCTGCGCATCCTCTTGAGAAGGGACAGCTTCTGGGCCGGCCGAGACGATAACGAGGCTAAGGACAGCATGCTGCGCAGTTACGGCAATCAGGCGCTAATCCTGAGAGACTGGGGGCGTCTGGAAGAGGCCATGGCCCTTCACCGAAAAGTGGAAGCGCTGTGCGTGGAGCTAGGAGACGAGTATGCCTTGCAGATCAGCTACGGCAACCAGGGGTTGATCCTTATGGACTGGGGACGGGAGGAAGAGGCCATGGCGTTGCACAAGAAGCAAGAGGCGCTGTGCCTCGAGTTGGGCGACAAGCGTGGCTTGTCGGCCAGTTACGCCAGTCAGGCGGGGATACTGCAAGCCTGGAGACGGCTGGAAGAGGCACTGGGACTTCTCAAGAAGAGCGAGGCGCTGTGCCGGGACCTGGGCGATAAGAATGTCCTCCAGCGCACCTGCGGCAGCCAAGCAGTGGTCTTGATGGACTTAGGCCGGCTGGAAGAGGCCATGGCATTGCTCCAGCAGAGCGAAGCGGTGTGGCTGGAACTGGGCAACAGGAGTGAGCTCCAGCGCAGCCACCACAACCAGGCGTTGATCCTCTTGGCCTGGGGGCGGCCGGACGAGGCCATGGTGCTGTTCAAGAAGCAGCAGGCGCTGTGCCTGGAACTAGGCCTGCCACGCGACCTGGGGATCTGCTACTGGAACTGGGGACTGCTGGCGCGCGCCCAACGCGATCACGCCACCGAACGCGCGAAACTCCAAGCCGCCCTCAGCATTTTCACCGAACTGAAAATGACGCGTGAGCGCGACGCAGTGGCCGCCGAACTGGCGAAGTCCGATCCGGAGTGACCCGCCAGTCGCACGTTTCAACAAAAAACCTACCCCCACGCATCCCCCACTAACTAATCCACTTACTAACTCATCACCCGCCTACATACACAGGTTTCCCCAAACCCGCCCGCTATCATGGAATCGGAAAAGGCAGGTCCATATGTCGATAATCTCCGACAAACAAAAAGAATCCAACCAGCGTAATGCCGAGCATTCCACCGGTCCGAAGACCCCTGCCGGCAAAGACGCCGTGCGCTTCAACGCCCTCACCTGGTCGAGCCGCGCGCAAAGCTCCTCATCACTTCACGCGAAGACCCCGCAAACTAAAACAGAACACCACTACCTGGAACAGATGGTTGTCGCCCGGTGGTTGCTCAAGCGTGCCGAAGACAGCGAGCGCAGCGTCTACGATTCCAAATTGCCGTTGGAAAAAGAGCTTGCCCTCCTGGATCGCGTCTCCGTGCGCCGCGTCCGTCTGGAGCGTTCCTTCACCACCGCCATGCACGAACTCGAGCGCATGCAAGCGAACCGCGAGGCCCAGCACCAACCCGCCGTGTCGCCGCATCCCCGTGTCGCCGCGTCGCCCTCTAATTCCAACCATTTGGGCTTTGATCGTCCAAAAGAATCCGGGAACAAACCTTCCCCCGCCGCCGTATCGCAATTGGAGGCCGGCAATCTTGCCCTGGGGTCCCCTTTGGGGACGGCTTTTAGCCGGCCGGAGGCGTAAAATGTTCTGCGATCGTTGCGGCACCCGGCTTTCCGATGCTGCCAACTTCTGTCCAGCCTGTGGCAAAACGGCGGGTCTCACCCCCTTGATGCCCATCCACAACCGCATCGCCGGGCATGTCCGGCTGGTGGGCATTCTCTGGTTGGCGCTATCGGCCTTTCACTTGATCCCCGGCCTCTTCCTGCTGGCTATCTTTCATCACGGTACGTGGTTCCTGTCGTCGTCGCCGTCCGGCTTCGTGCATGCACTCTTGACCGCGGTCGCCTGGGTGTTGATCGCTGGCAGCATCCTTGGATTGGTTACCGGCTGGGGCCTGCTGCAACGGGAGCCCTGGGCGCGCACCTTGGCCATCGTGATGGCGTGCTTGAATATGGTTCACATGCCTTTCGGCACGGCCCTCGGCATTTACACGTTATGGGTCCTGCTGCCCGCCGCCTCGGAACAGGAATACCGCGCCGTGGCCCGCGCCGCCTAGCCCCCTACTCACCAACGGATATACTGGGAAAATTGACCAGCCACGATTTCCCAAAGCACTCCGACGGAAAGCGCTTCTATAACCCGAACTCGCCTCAAGTGCGCGGCTGGCTGGATGTCTTGCGCTGGAAGCTGACCAGCCGCATGGAACCATCGCCAAAATTCGCGGCCGACGTGGAACAGTCCACACCGCCGCGCGCCGTCGATGGCCCCGAATTGCGCACCACCCTCGTCAACCATTCCACCGTCCTCCTCCAACAACGCGCCGCCACCATTTTGACCGATCCGATCTGGTCCCAGCGGGCCAGCCCGCTCTCCTGGATAGGGCCGCGCCGCCGCCGAAGCCCCGGAGTCCGCCGCGAGGATCTCCCCCCAATCGACATCGTGCTCCTCAGCCATAATCATTACGACCACTTGGATCTACCCACTCTACGCTGGCTAGCCAACCGCGGAGGCGCAGCATATATCGTTCCGATCGGCGTGGCTCGCCTGTTGCGCTCCGAAAACATCGGACCCGCATATGAGCTCGATTGGGGCGAAGCGAAGCAGCTCGGAGCCACCACGGTCCACTCCGTTCCGGCCCTGCATTTCTCGGGCCGCGGACTTTTCGAACAGAACAGAACCCTGTGGTGCGGGTATGTCGTCCAATCGCAGAACCGTACGGTGTATTACGCCGGCGACACCGCATTCGGCAGCCATTTCTCGCAGATCCGTGAGAAGTTTGGACCGCCCAGCTTGTCGCTGCTGCCCATCGGTGCGTATGCGCCGCGGTGGTTCATGTCGCCCATACACATGGCGCCCGAAGAGGCGGTCCAGGCCCACCAGATCCTGGGTTCCGCCGCCAGCGTCGCCATCCACCACGGGACTTTTCAACTCGCCGACGACGGCCTCGACACCGCCAAGGCAAAGCTCTCGAAATCCAGCCCGCCGGATTCGTTCGTCGTCTTGGAAAATGGCCAATCCCTGGTGATCCCTTGACCGTCGACAAGCACACGCTCGCCATTATCAGCATCGTAGGCAGTTCGCTCGATGTATTGGGAGCCTTGTACCTCGCTTACGATCTTCTCGGAGGCGAGCACGGGCCGCTGCGGACTCTCACGCGCGGCGTCACTTACGGCGTGCTCTTCGGAGCGGGATTCGGCCTCGCCCTCGGACCTGTCTTTGGTCTTGTCACCGGCGCGGCGCACGGCATCACCCTGGCTTGGGAGTTCTCCCGCGCTTCGCGGCAAAAACCCAACCCGGGAATCTGGTACGACGCAGCCATGAGCGCCATTCGCGGATGCGGCTTCGCCCTCGGCGCCGCCTGGTTGTACGGACCCATATTCGGAATCGCCTTCGGCGCGTTGAGCACGGTAGGACAGATCGTTGCCTATCAGGTCGGCATTCGGCCCACCCTCGATTACGGTCCGGCTACTCGTCCGCGTGTGACCAAGGTGCTGCTCCTCGCCGCCGTAAATCGGACCGTCGGTTACGCCATCGCCGGATACATCAGTGCCTTGATCGGAAACCAGCGCGCGCGGGCGCTGACCGTCGGATTGGAAGCGGGATTGGCGATCGGCATCGTCACGGCCATCTCCGGCCCGTGCACTCCTTTAATCGAGTGGGGCGCGGATCATGTGCCGGCGAAAACGATGGGCGTCGTCGGAGTAGGCTTGATCCTGATCGGCTTCGCCCTGCAATCGGTCCAATACTGGGTCGTGCTAGTGGGGCCAGGCTCGTAGGCTGCCTGTCTTTTCTCAATCAAAACCGAATCCCCAAACTCATGCGTCCTGTACCCCATATCCTCCAGTTCTCTCTCCGCTCGAACCAATGTTCCCGCGTCCGCAAACGCCCGCAGCAACTCGTAATGACTGGTGCCCGCCTCATGCACCCCCGTAAGAATCGCATCCACAACGCGCAGCCGGCTCCCCGGTCCGATCCGTTGCGTGGCCAGCCCATCGCCTGCATGCACATGGCCGTCTTGTATTGCAGCGTGCTCCAGCGCGCGAACCACCGTCGTCCCGATCGCAATAACCCGATTGCCCCGCGCCCGCGCGCTCTCCACCGCCGCGGCAGTTGCTTCCGAAATGCGGTAAGGTTCGTCGAACGGCAACATCCGATCCAGGTCCACATCCCCAGTAGAAGAGATCCCAGCCGTATGTGTCACGGTAGCGAACGCCGCGCCCCGCGAGCGGATTCTCTCCACCATATGCCAGTCCAGCGCGAAACCCGCCGACGGCGCTTCGAAGGCCACGGGCCGCCCCGCAACCGGTGACCATGCATCCCAGAGTTCCAACGTAACCGGTACATACGCGTATTGGATCGGCCGCCCGTGCCGCGCCAGACCCGCCCAGATTGCATCGGCTGGCCCGTCCAAATGCAGATCCACTAGTCGCGGGTGTGTAAGCAATCGCGCGATCGTCGCCGAAAGCGGACCGAGCGTCAACCGGTCGCCAGGCGACAGCCATGGAGGCGCCGGCCGGTCTTCCGTGCGCGCATGAAAATCGCCCGCGCCGAAGACCACCGCCGTGAAGTCGTGTACCTCGTCCAACGAGCGTCGGCCCGCCAGCCGCACTTCGATCAGACAACCGGTGCGCGTATGAACGCCCCGTAAACTGGCAGGCAAGGCTAACGCGTCGTTCGCCACCACCACATCGCCGGCTCGTAGACATGCGTCGAGCGATGCGCGCCGCACGTGCGTGATGCTGCCGCGTTCGTCGATGACCATCAGCTTTGCGTCCGGCGGCCGTTGCCGAGGTTCCGCGGCGGCCATCATAGCCGGTCTCCCTGGCGCGCACTAATGGCATCGGCGATTTCGCGCGCCGCCGCTTCCGGACGCTTCAACGCCGCCGGGTCGCTATCCGGTACCGCCAACGCGTGCATCGGCGTATCCATGTCGCCCGGATCGATGGAAACAAAATGAACGCCGTCCGGCGCCAGCTCTTCATTCCAGATTCGAGTGAGGTGACCGAGCGCCGCCTTGCTGGCCCCGTAAGCTCCCCAGCCCGGGTAGGCATTCGCCGCCGCGTCGCTCGAAATGTTCACCACCATCGCTGCGCCGTCTTCGCGAGCTGCAGCCGTGAGCGCCCCCAGCAGCGCCTTGGTCAATCGAAACGGGCCCAGCACATTCGTATCGAGGGCGCGCTCAAAATCCTCGCAGTCCGTGTCGCCGAGCAAGGCCAGTGGCGCCGGACCAAGATCGGAAGCGTTGTTGATCAGAACGTCGAGCCCTCCCAGTTCACCTTCGATCTGCATGGCGATCGGATAGATGTCGTCTTTTGCCGACACATCGCCCACAATCCCGTGCGCGCCGGGGTGCTCCCGCGCTACGCGGTCCACACGCTCCGCCCCGCGAGCCACGAACGCCACCTGCGCGCCGCGCCCGAGGAATTCCCGGACCAGCGCCAGGCCCAGTCCCGAAGTGCCGCCTGTGATCGCCACGCGCATCTTCTTTTCCCGCATATTCCTGCCTCCTGACTTCAGACTACAAGTTAAAGTGAACTTGAAGTCAAGAGGAATTTGTGATATTTTTGGGCTATGGCCGCACTACTCACCATTAGCGACGTCGCGCGCCGCAGCGGCGTCGCCGCCTCCGCCCTCCGCTTTTACGAGGACCGGGGTCTGATCCAGTCCGAAAGAGCTGGTTCGGGACACCGCCGCTATCCGCGGGCCATGCTTCGCCGGATCGCGTTCATCGTCTTCGCGCAGCGCATTGGCCTGACCCTCGACGAGGTAGGCGCGGCGCTGGCTAAGCTGCCTCTCAACCGTGTGCCGGAAGGGCCGGATTGGGCCAAACTCTCACGCGGCTGGACCGGCCGTATCGACCAGCGCATCGCCGAACTGCAGCGACTCCGCGAAGGACTCACCGGGTGCATCGGCTGCGGCTGCCTCTCGCTGGACAAATGCACTCTCGCGAACCCCGGAGACCGCGCCGCCCGCCGCGGCCCCGGTCCGCGCTACTGGATCGGCGATTCGCGCCGCTCGAACTAACTGCCCGAAAGCGCCTTCACCAGCTCGTATAAGAAAGTCTGCCCTTCGAAGAACGCCGTCACCCCCATCCGCTCGTCTCTGCCGTGAAAGCGGATGTCGTCCCGGTCCATGAAGAACCCCTGCACCCCGTAAGTCGGAATTCCCGCCGCGCGCAGGTACAGGCCATCGGTCGCTCCCATCACCATGATCGGAACCGTGGGCACGCCGGGCCACAATGTATCGGTGAGCCGGCTGACCGCGCGCAGCACATCCTCCCGCATCGGCGACGCCGGACCCTTGCTCACCTCGCCGGTAATAGCCAGGCTCACCTTGTCGTCCGCGATCACCTGCTGCAAAGTGTCCCGCACGTATTCCACGGAATCCTCGGGCAGAACCCGGCAGTTCACGTTCGCCGCGGCCAGTTGGGGCAGCGCGTTCTTGGCGTGCCCGCCTTCGATCTGCGTCGCCACACAAGTCGTCCGCAGCGTCGCATTCCACGCGGTGGTGGCTTGCGCCACCTTCTGCATCGCCTCACTGGAGCCGGCCGCCGCCGCTGCCAGATCGGCCTTCACCGGCCCGCTTTCAATCTTCGACATGGCCTCGAAATACGCCCGCGTCACGTCGTTTGTCTTCAGCGGGAAACCGAATCTCGACAGCCGGTCCAGAGCGCCCGCCAAGTGATAAATCGCGTTGTCCGCGACTGGCAGCGAGCTATGCCCGCCTTTATTGCGGACCTCCAAACGGAAATTAATCACGTACTTTTCGCTGACCTGCAGATCGTTCGAAATCTTCTTGCCGCCGGCCATCTCGCCCCAGCCGCCTTCATTCAAGGCGAACTCCGCGTCAATCAGCTCGCGCTTATTCTTCAGCAGCCACTCGACGCCGTTATATGGACCGCCGCCCTCTTCATCCGCCGTCAGCGCCACGATAATGTCCCGGTCCGGTTTGAACCCTTCGCGTTTATAACGGATCAGGTTTGCGATCCACACGGCGGCCTGCGCCTTATCGTCGGCCGTGCCGCGCCCGTAGAAGTAGCCATCCCGTTCGATGAATTGGAACGGGTCCATGCTCCAGTCCTCGCGCTTGGCCTCCACCACATCAGTGTGCGCCAGCAGCAGAATCGGTTTGCGCCGGCCGCCGCCGCGATATCGGACCACCAGGTTTGCTTTGGTCGGAATCGCGCCGCCCACAAATATCTCGCGCTCCGGGAAGCCGGCGGTTCTCAAACGGGCCGCCATGGCTTCCGCCACTGGAGTGGTGGCGCCCGTCGTATAGCCCGACTTGATCTCGATCAGCTCTTTGTAAATCTCGCGCGCCAACTCCCGCTCCGGCTGACGCGGCATTGTCTGGCCGATCACCGGCAGCACAAACAGCGCCGGCAGGATGAGGAATCTAAGCATGCTATATTCTATCCTCGTGGCGCACGCACTCGTGCGTGCCGTGTTCACAATCTTGTGAACACTTTTCGCCCGCCGCTGTAGCACAATGGGAGGGACGATGATCGACTCGGTCCTCAACCTGCTCTTCCGCTGTCCACACAAACACCTCACCCGCCCCGTCACCCCAATTAGCATGGACGGCAAACCGCACGGCGATACCTACGTGGTCTGCCTGGCCTGCGGCAAGCAATTCGCATACGACTTGAAAGAGATGCGCATCGGCAAGCCGCTGCCGAATTCGGCGGACTTCGGCGTGCTTCCGCCCGGAATGCCCGGCCCCCGCAAATCGAAGATCAAGCTGGCGCTGGGTATCGGTGTGCCGATCGGCTTTATAATTGGGTCCGTTCTAACATCGAGGCGCAAGAACAAACGCTAAACACTCTTTATGGTATTCACGAAGCGGCTTCGCGACGGCGTTCGTCGAGGGGAAATCACTTGCAGCGTCCGCATATGGCAGTGTCCCCACGTTAAAGTGGGCGCCCGGTACCGTATGGACGAAGGTCATATCCAGGTGGATTCGATCCAGCCGATCGGCTTCCCGGATATCACTCCGGAGTTGGCGCGCGAGTCGGGATTCCTGGGCGTCCTCGATCTACTGAAGGTCGCCAAGCACGGTAAAGGCGAGAACATTTATTTGATCCGGTTCCACTACGTGCGCCCGCGGCGGCGCGCATAAGTTCAGATAGCTCGCACCACCGCCACTGTCGCCGGCGACGGCCCACGCGACAGCGGGTTCCGCAACGCGCGCCCGAAGCCCTGGAAGCGTACCTGCATCACGTCGCCATCTTCCAGCCGCACGCCATCGCCAAAGCTGAAAGCATCGGCGCCGAAGAAGTGAATGTGCAGATCGCCGGGACGCCGGTGGAATTCAAACTTGAAATGATGGTGCTCGATGTTTGCCAGGCTGTGGCACATCGCGCTCTCCCCGGTGCGTATCTCGCGCGACCACAACGCCCGCTCGCCGCGGCGGATCGATACCTCTCCCGGCACCAACCCGAAATCGCCATCCACCACTAGTTCCGGGCCGATGGCACAAGTCCGCAGCTTGGATGCGGCCAGATAAAGGTAGTTCTTGCGCTCCAGCACGTGGTCCGAAAATTCATTGCCCGCCGTGAACCCGATCCGTCGCGGCGCACCGTCGCCGTCGATCAGGTATACGCCCGCCACCTCCGGTTCCTCGCCGCCGTCTTCCGCGAAATCCGGGACAGTCAACGGATCGTTGTGGGCCCGCAACACCGTGCCGCATCCTTTGTAGAACCACTCCGGCGCGACGCCCGCTTCCCCCGGCGCAGGTTTGCCTCCCTCCACGCCCGATTGATACATGCGTGTACTGTCGGTAACGGCCTGCGCCGCCGCATGCATCGCCTCGCGATTCCTGGCGCTGGCTTTGTGCGTCAGCCCGGTGCCGCTCACCAGGCATCGCGCCGGCTCGAAGGGAACATCCGCCGATGGACAGATTCGCCAGTCCGAGTTGCCCGCGTACACCGCATCATAGTCCAGCAAGTCGCGCGAACATCGCCGTTCGATTCCGTCGGCGAGCGCAACGCCTTCCTGCAGGCATTCCAGCGCCAAGTCGTAGACGGACCGGCAGCCCTCCAGCAATCGCAGCCGGGGTTCCTCGACCAGCGCCAGGCGGCGCCCGTGCGGTCCTGCCAACTGTACGAGTCTCATCACCAGCTCAATTCCATCAAAGAGACGCCTTGCCGCGGCAACGAAAACTCGAGCTTCGCCGCGCTGCCGCGCACATCCACCCATCGCGGAGAGTCCGCCAACTGCAACTGCCCGGCCGCTTCCAGCTTGGCATACTGCTCCGGCGACGGGTCTTGCGGAGATCCCAAGGCCTTCCACGCCGTCCAGGCGTTGCTGTGGGCCTCATCGATTCGATAGTGGAGCACCAGCACGCGCGCGGCGCTGCCCGGGATGCCCGCGATCTCCAGACGCACCTGGGTCCCCGGCGCTGGACCATCGTCGTCATGATAATTCCACGCCAGGACGGAGATTCCCCGCTCCGAGCGAACCGCCAGCGCATCTACGTCCGGATTGCCGCGGACGCCTTCGGCGAGCATGGTGTCGAGCGGAGTGCGTCCGCTGCTTTCGGTCTTCACGCGATCGCCCCGCATCAAGGCGGCCATGCGGAACACGTTCAGCACCGGCTTGTCGATGCCATTGGTCGCCAGGGTCCGGAAACCATCGAAGTACGGCTGACCCTCGAACTCGAAAGCCCAGGTCAGCATCCCCTCGATGTTCGTTTGCCGCCGGTCCGCCAGCTCGAAAACGTTCTTCAACATCGCCGCGGTATACGACGCGTACAGCGCGCCATTGCGATAGGCGTTTTGCGGATAGACGCGGGCCGAGCATGCCGCACAGCCTTCCGGGTCGGACTCGCTCAACACGATCGGCAGGGTCGCGAACTTCGGAAACGCGCGCACGATGCCAAATCCCGTGTCCACGTCTTCGGCATTCTTGGCGATGCCCATGCGCACATGGCCATCCACCACGGTGGGCCGGCCTTTGGCGTGATACGTGATGAAGTCCAGCGGCGTGCCCACCCCGCCGGTGGCGGAATTCGCGCCGTGATCGCAGTGCTCCAGGAATTGCCGCAGGAACGCCGCCGCTTTCGCGCCCGCTGGACCCGTGGTGGCCGGCCCGCCGACTCTCGCCGATGGCAGCGCGCGTTTCACGGCCGCCGCGGCATAATCGTACAGCTTGTCGTACTCTTCCGGTGTTCCGTGCCAATACGAGATATCGGGCTCGTTCCAGACTTCCCAATACCATGACTGCACCTGATCCTTCCCGTACTTCTCGACACTATGTTTCACCCATTGATAAACCAACTCGCCCCATTTGTTGTAGTCCTTCGGAGGGTAAGTCCATCCCACGGAATAATCCCGATTCTCGGCGCCGGGAATCCACGTCGGGTGATACGGCTCCGGCTGCGACGAGAGCGCCCGCGGCATGAAGCCGATCTCGGCGAACGGCTTCGCGCCGGCCTGCAAATACGTGTCGAAAATGCGATCCGCGATGGTCCAGTCGTATACCGGCTTTCCCTGTGCGTCTTCCGTGTAGGCATTCGTGGACCCCCACTTCAACCCCGGTGTTCCGTCTCCGGTCGCCAGCATGAAGTGGGTGCGAATGTACACCGGCACACCACTCATCGCCGCCAATTCGCCCACGAGTTTGCGGCCGTTCTTCGTGTAGGTGTAGTTGGGCTCGTCGTAGCCGAAATAGGCGAAGATCGGCTTGAACGGTCCAACCTTCTCGGCCGCATTCACGCGGATCGTTACCGCGCTCTGTGCCAGCCCGGAAACCGCGGCCAGCTGCAGAAACAAGATGAGTCGAATGTGAGTTCGCATCAACCGTAGCGTAGCGCGGCCACTGGGGAAATCCGGGTCGCCCGAAGCGCGGGCACCAATGTGGCCAACAATACCACGAGCATCATCCCCAATGGCGCAACCGCGAACGTTAGCGGGTCGGTGACGCCAATTCCGAATAGCATCGCCTTCAGCAAATGCGTGAGGGCGAATGCTCCGCCCAGGCCGAGCACAATACCGATGACGGCCAGCGACACGCCTTGCCGCACTACCATCCGCACCACGTCAGCCTGCGCCGCACCCAGAGCCATGCGCACTCCAATTTCATGCGTGCGCTGCGCCACCGCGTAGCCGATGAGCCCGTAGATTCCGACCGCGGCCAGCAGCAGCGCGATCCCCGCGAACAACGACAGCAGCATCGTATCGAAGCGCGGCTGCGAGACGGACAGCGTGCGCGCCTGCTCCAGGGTGGCGATTTGCGCCAGCGTTACGCCCGGGTCGATAGCCTGAATTTGCCTGCGTAGCGGCGCAGCCAGAAGAGCCGCGTCGCCCCGCGAGCGCACGGCCAGGAACATGCGCTGGCCATACGACTGCGCGAACGGCAGGTAGTAGGCTGGGTCTGTATCGACTGTGAACCCCAGGTATTTGACATTGCCTACCACGCCCACGATTTCCATCCACGGGTTGCCCGACCCCGGCCCGCTCTGCTTGATGCGCTTGCCCACGGCTTCCTGGTCGGGGAAGAAGCGCCGCGCGAATCCCTCGCTGACGATCGTTACCGGCGCCGCATCCGGACCGTCGTGGACCGTGAAATACCGGCCCTTGACCAGCGGGATCCCCAGCGCCTGGAAAAATTCCGGACCCGTGGTGACGTCCGAAACGATCGGGTTCAGCTCACCCGGAGCCAGCGTCTGCCCCTCCATCATGAAACTATCGGCATCGCCCTGCTGGTCGGGCGGCAGCGAATCGGTGACGGTAGCTATTTCCACCCCCGGCACGCCGCGGGCCACGCGGAGTACTTCATCGTAGAAGGCCAGGCCGGGGCGGGCCTCTTTGTATTTCTGGTTGCCGGGCGAAATCAACATTGTCAGGATCTGCCGCGGAGGGGCGGAGAATCCGCCGGTCGCCCCCTGCAGATTCGCGAAGCTGCGCAGAAGCAGTCCGGCGCCCACCAGAAGCATCGCCGAAACCGCAATTTCGCATACCACCAGCGCCGCCCGGGTGCGCCCGCGAGACTGGCTGGCGGCGCCCGCGCGTCCGCCCTCTTTAAGGGTCGCGTTCAGATCCGCGCGCGCACTTTCCAGCGCCGGCGCCAGCCCGAACAGAACCCCTGTGACCATCGAAACTAACAACATGAAGCTCAGCGCGCCCAGATCCAACCGGACCGAATCGATAAACGGAAGGTTGCCCGGGTTCCAGGCGCGAACCAGGTGGATGCCTCCCCAAGCCAGCGCCAGTCCTGCCACGCCGCCCATCGCGGCCAGCAGCACGCTTTCGGTCAACAACTGGCGGACCAGGCGGCCGCGGCCCGCACCCAGGCTGAGCCGCAGCGCCATCTCCCGCTCCCTGACGGTGGCGCGGGCCAGCATCAGGTTGGCGACGTTGACCACCGCGATCAGCAGCACCAGTCCCACCGCGCCGGCCAGCACCAGGATCGCGGGCTTCAGGGTGACTCCCAACATCGCATCGCGCAGGCTGAGCACCGGCAGGGTCAGCCGCTTGTAGAAGGAGTTCTGCTGCATCATGCGCAACCCGATGCGGTTGAGTTCCAACTGCGCCTGCTCGAGCGTCACGCCGGGTTTCAGGCGCGCCACGCCGCGATAGAACCATGGGCCATACCGGGTTGGCGGATTCAGCAGCAGGTTGGTCCAGACTTCGGTCTGGCGCATCGGGAACTGGAATACGCCGGGCATCACGCCGATCACCATGGCCGGCGCGCCGTTCACCAGGATCGTCTGTCCCAGCACGGCGGAGCTTGCCGCGAAGCGCCTCCGCCAGATCGATTCGCCGAGCACCGCCAGCGATGCCGTGGTGGGCTTGTCCTCTCCCGGCGCAAACGTCCGGCCAATCAGCGGATGCACGGCGAGCGTGGAGAAGAATCCCGCGGTGACGAACGCGCCCTGCACCTGTTCCGGAACACCCTCCCTCCCGCCAATGTCCATGCGCCGGTTGGTGAAGAGCGAGGGATCTTCAAACGCGCGATTGTCTTCCTTCCACATCAGATAGTCGCGCATGCACATCGTGCCGAACGCAAAGTCCCGCGGAAAGTAGCGCATGAAAACCACTGCCACACGGTCGGCATCGGCATAAGGCAAGGGCCGCATCAGCACGCCGTAAGCCACGCTGAACATCGCGGTATTGGCGCCGATGCCCAGGGCCAGGGCCAGCACCGCGACCACCGTGAACGCGGGATTGTTGCGCAGCATGCGCATTCCATAGCGAAGATCCTGCAGAAGCTCTGCCAGCATATGACCGCTCCTCACTTGCCTGACTTCTTCTTTGACTTGTTCCAGGCCGCCCAACTCGATGCGCGCGGCCCGCCGCGCTTCGGGGGCGGCCATACCCGCGGCGCGCTTCTCGTCGCTCAATTGGTCCAGATAAGCATGCAGCTCATCGTCGAGATCCCGGTCCACGCGCGCCGGCTCGCGGAGATTGCGACGGAGACTGGCTAGACGGCTGGGCCACTGCATTCCAATCCCTCAGCTCGCCTGCAATGCGCTCGCCATGGCCAGCGCGATGGTTTCCCACTGGCGCGTTTCGGCCTGCAACTGCCGCCGCCCCGCCGCAGTCAACCGGTAGAACTTGGCGCGCCGCTTGTTTTCGGAGTCGCCCCAGGCGGAGGAGAGCCAGCCGGCCTCCTCCATGCGGTGCAGCGCGGGAAAGAGCGAACCGGGCTTCACCTGAAACGTGCCGTTGGTCATCTGCGCGATGCGGTGGGAGATGCCCAGCCCGTGCATTCCCGTCAGCGCCAGCGCCTTTAGGATCAAAAGATCGAGGGTTCCTTGCAGAAGATTCGTGGCCGGCATGTTCGTATAGAAATTCTATATGAGCTTGCTGTAGAATGTCAATAGGTAGCTAAGTGCGGCGCCGGCGGCGGCGGTGTAGACTGAAACGAGGAGCATGCGAGGCTTTCTACCCGCCGCCGTGGCCGGATTTGCCGTTGTACTGGCCCTCTGCGCCGGCGACGGCGTGCCGCCGCGTGCCGGCAGTTCGGACTATCCGGTTCACGGCGATGCCCAGAACGCCACCATCGCGGCTGCGCCGCTGCCGCCGGACTTGGCGAAGAAGATCTTTCCCCCCGAAGTCACCCGGAATTTCGTGGTGGTGGAAGTTGCCGTATTCCCTCTCGAAGGACAAACCGCCGATGTCGAGCCCTTCGATTTCGGGCTGAAGTTCAACGGCGGCGAGGTGACCCACCCGCGGACTCCGGACGAGATCGCATCGCTGTGGATGGAGCAGAGCGCTCCGCAGCCGCCCAGCAAGGCCGGCGTGACTGGCGAGACAGGCGCAGTTTACACCAGCGGCACCGACCCCGCGACCGGGCAGCGCACGCGCGGTTGGGGTACAGACGCGGGCGTCGGTGTCGGCGTAGGCTCCGGCGCCGGCCAGCCCAGCCCGCCGCGGCCGCCAGCCTCCGCTCCCAGGGATGTCGAGGCCAGCTTGCACGCGCGGGCGCTGCCGGAAGGACCGGCCGTGCGGCCCGTGGCGGGATACCTCTACTTTCCGCTGCCGTCCAAGAAGCGCAAAAGCGTGCCGGTGGAGTTGCAGTATTTGAAGGACGGCGTGCTGGTCAGCCTCCCGCTCCCGGCCAAATAAGCCCAACTGGCCGCAGCCGGCTCCGGAGTTTGGATATTTGTCGCGGCAGCTCTCGTGGCGCAGGCACCCGTGCCTGCCGCGACCGCACTCCTGCGGTCGCCTGGCGCTGGTTTCTGGCGCCAGAGAGCGTCCCGAAGGGACCGCCAGTTGCTCCTGCCGACACAGGCGAGCGGAGCTCGCCTAAGCCGCCTAAAAGGCGGCTGCGGGCAGAATTGCCCGCCCTCCAATTCATCTAGCTAACCCTGACTCTTACGCGCAACGCGCCCGGCACCGGCTCTTCGGAAACCACAATCATGTATCCGCCGCCGCACCCGGAATACATCGCGCCCGGATACCGCGCTTGAAACCAGGTGAGTATACCCTTCAAATCGATGTGAATCGCGGGATGCTGCACGGTGTGCGGCAGAATCGCTTCCCAACATCGCATGCAATGGTTCATGGCTGCGCCCAGAGCGCGGATGTCGGTGTTCACGATGGCGTCGAAACAGTCCCGGCCGGTGCGGCCCAATTGCGCGATCCATCCGGGATCCAGGTTTTGAACACCCAGGGGACTGTAGCCGTCGGGACGCTGATTGATCGGAACCATATAGAAAACTTCGTCCACCCAACGCGCAATCGCGGGGTCGCAGTTGGATTCGACGTGCGCGGGAAACGTGCCCCCCTCGGCGTGAGCATCGTAATCCAGCCGGCTCACTCCCGGATACAGCAGGCCGATCATATCCTGCGAGCCCGAAGGCTCGGCTTTTCCGGCATTCTCCGCCCAATACAATTCGCGCACCAGTTCCGCCCTGGGCCGGTTCGGAATCGCTCCGTTCCACAAGCTGGTGGCAATCCGGCGCGTGCTGCCGGCCATGCCGCAGCGATCCATGAACCAGAAGTCCGGTTCCAGCGCGACCACCACCATGGACCCGGGAGGTTCCGGATTGTGCCGGGAGACGAAGGGCTGGTCGATCCACCCGCCGGCCAGCGCCATGCGGTTCTGGATCCGGCTGGCCAGGAAGGCGGCATCCGCGGCGGGCGGCGGCACGCTAGTCCTTCACCACGCGCTTTCCAGCCTTGCGGTCCGCGTACTGCTGCGCGATCCACGCGTATGTCTTCCGCATGCCGGTACGGAGCGGCGTGTGCGGCTCCCAATCGAGCACGCTTCTGATGAACGTGTTATCGCTGTTGCGTCCGGCGACCCCCTTGGGCGCATCCGGATCGTAAATGTGCTGGAGTTGCACGCCGCCAATTCCCTCCACCATGCGTGCCAGATCGTCGATCGAGATCAGTTCGCTCGATCCCAGGTTGATGGGCGTCGCGATCAGCCGGTCGCAGTGCATAATCTGGTCGATACCGAGCACACAATCGTCGATGAAGCAGAAACTGCGCGTTTGCGAACCATCGCCCCAAATGTCGATCGTGGTTTTGCCGCAGTCCAGCGCTTCGATCACTTTCCGGCTCAGCGCGGCGGGCGCTTTCTCGCGGCCTCCGAACCAGGTGCCGTGGGGACCGTAGATGTTATGGAAACGGGCGATGTGGGTTTCCAGGCCGCGTTCCTCCCAATACTCCTGGCAGAACATTTCCGAGATCAGTTTCTCCCAACCGTAACCTCGTTCGGCCATCGCCGGGTATGCGTCCGATTCCTTGAGTGCGCGGACGTGCGGGTCCTTTTGCAAATCGGTGTTGTAGGCGCAGGCCGACGAGGAGAAGAAATAACGCCGTGCGCCGGCGCGCCAGGCTGCATCGATCAGGTGGGTGTTGACCAGAATGCTGCGCAGGCACTCCACCCGAAAATGCTCGATGAAACCCATGCCGCCCATATCGGCGGCCAGATTATAGACCTCCACGGCGCCTTCCACCGCTTGGATGGCGTGGTGCTTCTCGCTGAGGTCCAGAGAAAGGCATTCCACGCCGGGCACTCGCTGGTACCATTCCGGCAGCGGCTTGCGGTCGATAGCGCGAATCCGGGTGTAGCCCAGATCGTGAAAATAACGGGTCAGCGCGCCGGCGATGAAACCGCCCGCGCCTGCGATGACGATCGGATCGTCGAAGCCGATCCCGCGGTCGATTGTTACTTCAGAGTTTTCTTTCAAACCGTCATTATCGCGCCGCCAGGCGATCTACACAACGGGTTGACACCCTCGTGATGCTGTGCTTAATTCAAGCATTGAGTACAGGCACCCCCGGCCTTTGGGACTACCTCATCGTTACCGCCGCCAATGACCGCCAGGCGGCGGCTTACGAGGCGCAGATTCAACTCCGTCGCGAAATGGGGGCGTTGGCGCAAGTGCGGCACCTCCTGGTGATCCCCGATCCGGAAGGCCGCCGCGTGGGCAGCGGGGGCAGCACGCTGCGGTGCCTGGGCGAGGTACTGCGCCGCGAGTCGCGGCCGGGCGAAGACCTGGGCGGCTTGCGCATTCTGATCGTGCATGCTGGTGGCGACTCCCGTCGCCTGCCCGCCTACTCGCCCTGCGGAAAGATCTTCATTCCGCTTCCCGGAAGCGCCCAGCCGAAAACCGGTGTCACGCTGTTCGACCGGCTGGTCCCTGCATTTCTGGCTCTTCCCTCGGGCGCGCGCGGCGCAGGACAGGTGGTGATCGCAGCCGGAGACGCGCTCATCCGTTTCGATCCTGCGGCGGTCGAACTGGACTTGCCCGGGATCACCGCCATAGGCGCGCCCGTGACTCCGGACGAGGCGGCGCGCCACGGCGTGCTCTGCCCCAACGCCGATGGGTCCGTGCGTCTGTATCTGCAGAAGCCGAACGTTTGCGCCCAAACCGAAGCGGGCGCCATTGGGGCCGACGGCCGCGCGGTGCTCGACATCGGCATCATGAGCCTGGATGCCTGTGCAGCGGCCACGCTCCTGCAGGCGTTCCGCACCGCGCCGGCGCGCGCGGCGATTCTGTCGTACGGTGTCGATCTATACCGCGAGATCTGCTGCGCCATGGGAACCGAGGCCACTCTGGCGCACTACATCAGCACCGCGCGCGCCAGCAGATCGTCGGTGGACGAAGCGGTGCTGGCCAGCCTGTTCGCCGCACTGCGGCCCATCCCCTTCAACGTCCGCGTAGTCGACGAGTGCAGCTTCCTGCACTTCGGCTCCACCAGCCAGTTGATCTCGAGCGGTCTGGAACTGGCCGCACAAGACCTGGGTGCGCCGCCCGCGACTTCGATACTTTCTATCGACAACGACGTGCAGGCCAACGGCGCCATCGCCGGCCAGGAAGCCTGGGTGGAAGGCTGCCGCTTGTGCGCGCCTCTCCGCCTGCGGGGCCGCAACGTAGTCGCCGGCGTGGACGTTGCCGAGCCGCTCGATCTGCCCGCGGGAGCCTGCCTGGACATCTCGGCGGGCTTGAATCGCCAGGGCGGCAAAGTATGCTTCATCCGCTGCTGCGGCGTGGATGATACGTTCAAACGCTCGCTGGCAGAAGGCGCTACTTTCTGCGGACAACCGCTGGTGGAATGGCTGCGGGCTGCCGGCGCGCCGATCTCCACCATCTGGGATGAAGAGATACCCCCAGCGGAGCGCACGCTCTGGAACGCCCGATTGTTCCCCGCCGAACAAGAGTGCGGCGCTTTCCGGCGCTGGCTCTGGATGTTCGACATGGCCCGCGCGACGCCGGAACAGAAGCTCGGGTTTCCTTCCGCGGATCGCTATAGTTCGGCGGAGATCGCCGTGCTTAGCGATCAGGCCGCGTTCCACGCCCGGCGCGCCACGTTGCGCGCTTCCGCTATCAAACCATGACAGAAAACAGAAAAACCATTTTTATCGCGGATGACGGAAGGAACCTGGCGTTCACCTTCATTCTGGTTTGCTCGCTGTTCCTCCTATGGGGCGTCTGCAACGGCATGATCGACGTGATGGACAAACACTTCCAGGAGGAGCTCAGCCTGACTAAGTCGCAGTCCGCCTGGGTACAGTTCGCGCACTACCTCGGTTACTTCCTGATGTCGCTGCCCGCCGGATGGCTGGCGACCAAGCTGGGGTATAAAGGTGGCATCATCGCTGGGCTGCTCCTTGTCGCGGCAGGCGGACTCTGGTTCATCCCCGCCACGCACATCAACGCCATGGTTCACGAAGGGCGCGTCTCGCCCAACGCCGCCTTCGTCGGGTTCCTGGTCGGAGTTTGCGTCATCGCTACCGGCCTCACTTTCCTGGAAACGATCGCCAATCCGTACACCACCGTATTGGGCGCCAGACAATATGCCGCCACCCGGATCAATCTGGCGCAGTCGTGCAACGGCGTGGGCTGGATCTGCGGGCCGATCATCGGCAGCATGTATTTCTACTCGAAAGACGCGCTGGGACACAGCACCGGCAGCCAGACCCTGTATATCCCCTATGCGGGTATCGCCGTCGTTGTGATCGTGCTCGCCGTGATCTTCTACTTCGCCGACATTCCCGATATCAAGACGGGCGACGATTATCACCTGGACGACGCCGCGCCCGGCGCCATGCGTTCCATCTGGTCGCATCCGCATTTTGTAATGGCGGTGGCGGCGCAGTTTTTCTATGTAGCCGCCCAGGCCGGCATCTTCAGTTTTTTCATTAACTACATGACATCCGAGGTGCCGCCCATACCCGGTTCCTGGCAGACCGCGCTGGGAAGCATCTCGGTGCATGCCACTCTGCTGCGGGGGTGGCTCTCCGGCTGGTTCGAGACCGGCGCGAACGGCGTCCTCGGCCTCAGCAACAAGGGTGCGTCGAACATGGCGTCCATCGGGCTGGTGTGCTTCCTCGCCGGGCGTTTCAGCGGCGCGGGGCTGCTCCGGAAATTCGCCGCGCACAAGATCCTCGGGCTGTACGGCGTATTGAATGTCGCCGCCACGCTGCTGGTTTTCTGCAAGCTGGGCTGGCTGTCGGTGGCTTGCGTATTCCTGAGCTACTTCTTCATGTCGATCATGTTCCCTACCATCTTCGCGTTGGGGATATTCGGGCTCGGCGCGCGCGCCAAGAAAGCCTCGGCCTTCATTGTCATGGCCATCATGGGCGGCGCGATCCTGC
>Ga0187871_10001275_pt1 | contig 22151 bp, 16 predicted proteins | sample June2016WEW_16_1_FD_132988 | JGI IMG/M metagenome (GOLD analysis project Ga0187871, IMG submission 132988) | Peatland microbial communities from SPRUCE experiment site at the Marcell Experimental Forest, Minnesota, USA - June2016WEW_16_10 | ecosystem: Environmental > Terrestrial > Soil >...
ACAATCATGCCCGCAGCCGCCTTTCTAGGCGGCTGAGCCGGCTGGAAAGCCGGCTGCGGCCAGGATTGGCCGCCCTCCAACTTGAATTCTCATCACATTTGGTGGCCCGCAGGGCCATCCTGACACGCTTCAGCGTGCCGGCGGGACTTTTTAGGTCCAGCGCCACGAACTAAGGTTCGCCGCTGCACGCTGAACCGTGCGCTACGGGTGCTCGCCATCCTCGGTGCCTTCCACGCTGGTCACCACGTTGCCATTCAACTGCAATAAGAAGTGGCCATCGTCGCCGCTGCCCGCAAGCGCCGTCCCGCTTTCCGATTTGATTGCCAGATGCTTCCACTTCTTTTCGAGCACCTGCCGGTACAGCCGGAAATAGCGCGCAGCCGACTCCGCGTCGTCCCACTCCACCGCGTACAGTAACACTACCCGCTCCGGCGAACGGCGCTCCATCAGCGCGTACGCCCCGCCCCGCCAATGCGCCGAAATCTTCTTCGATTCCTCCTTGCCGGCGTATTGCTCCAGCAAGACCGAGTGGTCCAGTTCCCCGACCGTGCCTTCCGCGATCCGCTTGTATCCGTGCGCCTCGGGAAGCTGCGGCAGCGCCGGCCGCGCCGGCTGCAAACCTGAAAAATAGGTCGCCGGGTGCAGAATCTGTTGCGTGGATACCGGCGGCTTCCGGAATACCTCCTCGAACGACTTCTGCTTCATGCGCTCGAATACCGCATTCTGAAAGAGCAAACCCTCGCTGTATGGAAAGACCAGCGTCTCCCGCAAATAGAGCGGCTCGCTCTCGAAAACCGGAAATTCGCTGGCCCCCGATTCGATCGTGCGCGCCATGCTCTCCAGCAACACCGGCGAGTTGGCCAGCGATTGGCCCACTTTCCGCGCCAGGTATTCGGCCATCAGCCACGAGGCCTGCCCTTCCATCACCGCCATCCGCGCCAGCGAACCATCGTCGCTCTTCTGCCCCTGCTTGATGAATTTGTCCAGGTTGACGTTCTGATCCGCCAGGGCATGTCCCAGTTCGTGCACCAGCGCGGGCTCTCGCGTCGCCGAAGGCGTCCAATCCGTGATGAACATCCGCTTGCGATGGAAATCGTAGAATGCCGCCGCCTGTTCCGTCAGCAGGTCCACCGTGTTTTTCGCCAGGTCGAAATCCTGCGGCACCAGTCCGAACTTCTTCAACGTCAGTTCCTCTACCCGGATTTCCTCGGGCGAGCTGGATTCCTTCATCCGTTGTTCGAGAAACTCCTTCACCTTGTCGCGGCTGATGATTTCAGCCGGTACGCGATGCTTGATTTTGAATCCGGTGATCTCGTGCAGGTCCTGCAGGATGGAGTCGATCTCGCCGAAAATCTCCTGCGCCTGGCTGGTGTCTACGCCGCCGGATTGCGCGGTGGCAGCCCCCCCGGCGAGCAGCGCCGCCACCAGCGCCGGAGCGAATGCCTTCATGCGCATCGCCATGCTACCGCACCTCCCGGAATACGTCCCATTTCAGCCTGAAAACGCCGGCCGCCGCCATCGCCAGCAATCCGCCGGCAAACACCGTCCAGCGCGCGCCATAAGCATGCGCCAGCGCCCCAGCCGCCAGGCTGCCCACCGGACCCAGGCCCACCACCGTCATGGTATAAAACGCCATCGTGCGCCCCCGGAACTCATCGGGAATCAAGGTTTGAATCATCGTATTGGCCGCCGCCATCTGGCGCATCACACTATATCCAATCAGCGGCATAACCGCCAGCGATAAATAGAAAACATTCGACCACGCGAACAAACAGAAACTCGCGCCCAGCGAAAGCGCGCTCTCGAAGATCACCTTCGGCAGCGTGGATACCTGCGCGCGCCAGGCGAGCACCAGCGTGCCGGCCACGGCACCCGCGCCCATCGCTCCCATCAGGATGCCCATGCCGCGCGATCCACGCTGAAAAATCGCGTCCGCGAAAAAAGGCATCAGCACCACCGCGGGCATGCCCGCAATCGTGATCGCCGCCATCATGCCCAGCAGCCGCCTCACCGCGCGATGCCCATGCACGTACTTGAAACCTCCCACCAGGTGCGCCCAAGGCGAATCCTGCGCCGGCCGCACGAACCTCGGCAGGCGCATCGCCAGCAGACAGCCGATCACCGCCAGAAAGCTGATGCCGTTCACCAGGAAACAGATCCCTTCGCCGAAGGCCGCCACCACCAGGCCCGCCACCGCCGGCCCCACCACCCGCGCCCCGTTGAAGATCGCCGAATTCAGCGAAATCGCGTTCAACAAATCGTCTCTGCTCGTCATTTCGATAATCAGAGACTGCCGGCCCGGCATATCGAAGGCATTGATCGTCCCCAGCATGACGGCCAGCACCAGGATGTGCCACACTTCCACTGTGCCGCTCAGCGTGAGCGCCGCCAGCGCCAAGGCTTGGAACATGGAGAGCGTTTGCGTCACCACCACCAGCCGGTGCCGCGAGTATCGGTCCGCCGCCAGCCCGCCCAAAACACCGAACGCAAATACCGGAATTTGGGCGCAAAACCAAACCGTCCCCAATAGCAATTCCGAATGCGTCAGCCGGTAAACCAGCCAGGCTTGCGCTACATTCTGCATCCACGTGCCCACCAGCGAGACGATTTGCCCGGTCGCGAACAGGCGGAAATTGCGGTGCCGCAGCGCCCGGAAAGCCTGCTCGAAGCCATGCGGCTCCCCTACGGGCGGAACGCCGGCGGAAGCCGAAAGGTCGGACTGTGCGGATAGCTCCTGGAGTACCAGCGTCGGGGCTTCCCCCTCGCGCCCCGGGGTGGGAACCGGCATGGTAAGTCTCAGGATAGCGCAGAAGAACGAAGGACTGCCTTTTCTCTAGCGGCTACCCAATAGCCGGACGGATCTCCGCGATCAGCGCGTCCACCTGCCGCATCACCTGCCCGCTCGGGGTGATGTGAATGCCGCATTCCTTCTCGGCATCCTGCTCCCACCACCAGCGGCCGGCGCGCTCGTCTTCGCAGTCGAATGCCGCCCGCGTGCATGGGCCGCACCCGATGCTCGGAAATCCCTTGGCGTAGAGCGGATGCACCGGAACGTCGCGCCGGACGATATAGTCTTCCACGTCCTGCTTCGACCAGTCCGCCAGCGGGCTGATCTTTACCGTGCCCTCGCGCTCTTCGAGTTTGGCGATCGACGCGCGCGATTCCATCTGCGAACGCCGCAGTCCCACCACCCAGGCGCTCAGCGTGGCCAGTTTGCGCTCCAGAGGCCGCACCTTGCGGATATGGCAGCAGAGCTTCCGCAATGCCACTTCGCGATAGAATAGGTTCGGCCCATGCGTCGCGATCATGGATTCCACTTCGGGCGCCTCTGGAAAAACAATCTCCACAGGGATTCCGTAACGCTGCCGTACGGTCTCCATCATCTGGTGGGTTTCCTCGGGAAGACGGCCGGTGTCGATGGTGAACACCCGTACACGCGGATGGATACGGGCGGCTATATCGATCACCACCATGCCTTCCTTCTGGAAGCTGGTCGAAATGGCGAGCGAATCACCGTACGTCGCCAGAGCCCAGGCGAGTACCTCTTCCGCTGTAGACCCTTCGAGATTGGGTAAATATACCAATCTCTATCAAGATATAGTGGATACCGGAAAAAGTCAAGCCCCCAGCCGCCGGACACGAAGCCTGATCGCGCTAGCCTTCTACTTTCCCCGCCAGAATAATAGAAATCGCCACATCCCCCGCCTTCGTATCGAGAACCCAATCGTGGTCGTTCTGCTTGCTGAAATTGGGGAATTTATCGCTCGCCGAGCTCCAGATACTCAATACCGCCGGATGTGGCGTACCGGATGCTTTGGCGCTTAACGCCACCAGCGCATCGAACCCCGGAGTGGCCTTCGGATCCGCATCGTCGCTTGCCCGCACCAGCACCGCGAAATCTCGTTGCGGCGCCACTCCCTGATGATCGCCGTTCACGGGATACTGGCTATAGCGCATCGTATATGTCCCAGCCTTTAGCGATTGCCCGCGCCGGTCTTGAGCCGGCCCAGCGAACCGGATCACACCGACCAGCGTGCCTTGTGGAATCGACAGCGTCACCGCGTCGTCGGTAGATTTCGGTCCAGCCGGCAGTTGCTTGCTGAACCACACCTCGCAATACACCGCATCGCCGGATCCTACGATCTTGTAACCTTGTGGCTGCAGCGCGGCCGCGAACGCGGAAGGAAGGTCCGAGGGGGGCGCGCCCGTCGGCTCCATCTTGTACTGGGCCAATGCCAGCGAAGTGGAAAAAACCGTCAGGCACATAAAGCAGAAGAGTCTTTTCATAAGGGGTTAGATTGCGAGTGCAGGCGCTCCGATGCGGCAGGCCAGAACCCTGCGCGATTTGAAAGACAAAGATTGGAGCGGGAGACCGGATTCGAACCGGCGACATCGACCTTGGCAAGGTCGCACTCTACCAACTGAGTTACTCCCGCTCAGAAGGAAGTACCATTATCCTGGACTCCTGGCGGTCCTGTCAAACGGTCTGTAACCTTAACGAAACGAAGCACTTTTTTCTTGCGTGAAAACAGGCGGGGTATGCTAGACTCAGGATCGGTCGGTGGCCCACCCTATCGGCACTCCTCGTAGGTTAGCGCTAGACATGAATCCTTGGGATCGCATTAAAAAAGAACTGGAAGCCAAACTGAGTCCCGAGAGCTACCAGAACTGGATTACTCGTATTGAATACATAGGGATGGACGCCGATACGCTCGTGCTAAGCGTCCCCGATGAAGGTACCCGGCGCTGGATCGAAGCGGAGTATGCTGCCGAAGTTCTCACCGTGGCCCGGCGCGTCGGACTGACCGTCGTGCGCGTCGAATATTCCCTGCCTTCATCCCGCGAACCAGCCGATTTCGAAGCTCCGCCGGTCAGTTCGCTGAACCCCAAATTCACCTTCGACAGCTTCGTCGTGGGGGCCTGCAACCAGTTTGCGCATGCCGCCGCCCGCTCCGTTGCCACCAACCCGTCCCGCAGCTATAACCCGCTGTTCATCTACGGCGGCGTGGGAATGGGAAAAACCCATCTGATGCATGCCATCGGCCGCTCCCTCATTAGCAATCACGCGTCCATGCGCATCATCTATACCTCCAGCGAAAAGTTCATGAACGACATGATCACCTGCATCCGGCTGGATCGCATGCCCCAGTTCCACGACCGCTATCGCTCCGCCGATGTCCTGCTGGTGGACGACATCCAGTTGATCGGAAACAAGGATCGCACGCAGGAAGAATTCTTTCACACCTTCAACGAATTGCACGATCACCAGAAGCAGATCGTCATCTCCAGCGATGCGCCGCCTAAAGACATCCCTGGCCTTATAGATCGCCTGCGCTCCCGATTCGAGTGGGGTCTCATGGCCGATATCCAGCCGCCCGACCTCGAAACCAAGATGGCCATCCTCGACAAGAAGGCGGAAGTAGAGGGCGTGGCCCTTCCCGAAGATGTCCGGACCTTCATGGCCACCAAGACCAAATCCAACGTGCGCGAGTTGGAAGGGGCACTGGTCAAGCTGATCGCGTATTCGTCCCTCACAGGTTCCCAGATCACGCTTCCCATGGCGCAGCAGGTCCTCCGTCACCTGGTTTATGCCCAGGATCGCAAGGTCACCATCGATTCCATTCAGAAAGGCGTCGCCGAGCGCTACGGTATTCGCCAAAGCCAATTAAAGGAAAAGAGCAACACCAAGAAAATCGTGGTGCCCCGGCAGGTGGCCATGTACCTGGTCAAGGAGCTGACGCCGGCATCTCTACCCGAGATCGGTCGCGCTTTCGGCGGCAAGCATCACACCACCGTACTGCACTCCGTCAAGAAAATCGACAAGCTGCGCCACACCGATCCGGAATTGAACAGGATCATCCACGCCCTAATCGATTCACTACAATGACCTTACCTGTTTTTTCCACAGGCCCCCCTGAGAACCGGTTGTGGACTTTGTGCAAGAATCCGATCCAGCCCCCGTTCTGCACTGTTCCGCGCCGGAAATCCTCAGCGCGTCAATGGCCAAAACTACTATAATTTAGTATAATTTAGGAAGCCTTCAACAATTTACACAGGGCCTATGAATTCTGTTCTTCTATGGTATCTAAATAGACCAGGAGATTAGGAGTTAAGACCACATGGAATTCACCGTCAGCAAAGCAGACCTCGTTCGAGAACTGAGCCTCTCTCAAGGTGTGGTCGAGAAGAAGACCACCATTCCGATCCTCTCCAACGTGTTATTGGAGGCTAAGAACGACCGCATTGTGCTTACCGCTACCGATCTGGAGTTGGGCATCCGCTGCTCTTGCCCCGCGAAAGTGAAGAAAGAGGGATCCGGCACCATTCCCGCCCGTAAGCTGCTCGACTACGTCCGTCTTCTACCTGAGGCGGATTTGCAAGTCAAGTTCTTGGAGAACCACTGGGCCAGTCTGGTATGTGGACGCTCGCGTACGCGTATTGCCGGCATGTCGCGCGAGAGCTTTCCGGAACTTCCGCAAATGCCCGAAACCATCGCCGAAATCCCGGTCAAGCTGCTGGCGTCCATGATCTCTCGGACTTCGTTTGCCATCTCGCTCGAGGAATCGCGTTTCACCTTGAATGGCGCGCTATTGCTGTTAAAGACGGATTCGACGACCATGGTCGCCACCGACGGACATCGCCTGGCTTTCGTGGAGATTGCCTCACCCGCGGCGGGTACCGGCAAGACTTTTCGTGCGCTGGTGCCGAAGAAAGCCATGGCCGAGATCGTGAAGCTGGCGGATGAAAGCGGCGCCGACAGCAAATTGGTCTTTGCCGGCGACGAAAACCATCTCTTCTTTCAGTTCGGCGAGCGTCTGCTGATCACACGCAAACTGACGGGCAATTTCCCGGACTACGATAAGGTCCTGCCCAAGGATAATGTGCATACGGCCAAGCTCAGCCGCGACGAAGTGCGCTCCGCGATTCAGCGCGTATCGCAGTTTGCCGATGAGCGCTCCCGCGCCATTCGCGTGCAGTTCATGGCCGGCGAGGTCAAGATATTTTCCTCTTCAGTCGAAACCGGAGAAAGCGAGGAGAGCGTTCCCAGCGAGTACTCCGGCCCCGATATGGAGATTGGTTTCAACGCGCAGTATTTGCTCGATTTCCTGGGCGCCACCAATCAGGAGCATGTGGCTTTCGAGTTGAAGGATCAAAAAAGCGCCGGCGAATTGCGGCCCGTCAGCGATAGCACGGAAGATCATTACCGCTATGTGGTAATGCCCATGCGAATTTGACGCCGTCTGACGCATTCGGCAACGATGTATGAATCTTTGGGATCGAATCAAGCAGGAGCTGGAAACCAGGCTCGGTCCCGCGAACTACCAGAAATGGATTCGCCGGACCGCCTTCGCGCGTCTGGACGGCGGCACTCTTTTCGTCAGTGTGGCCGACGAAGAAACCCGGAAATGGATTGAGACGGAATACGCGCCGCAAGTGCTGGCCATCGCCCGGCAGGTGGATCCGGCAATCGAGCGCGTGGAGTACGAGTTAAACCTAATGGCATCGACGTTCAACGAAACAAACGCAGCGGAAGTTTACGATTCAACCAGTATCAAGGTCCTGGAAGGCCTCGAAGCCGTGCGCCTCAGGCCCGCCATGTATATCGGCTCGACCGGCGAGATGGGATTGCATCACCTCGTTTACGAGGTGGTCGACAACTCCGTGGATGAAGCCCTGGCGGGTTATTGCACCCAGATCGATGTCACCATCCACATCGATAATTCCGTGACGGTCGTCGACAACGGCCGCGGCATCCCCGTGGACATGCACGATGAAGGCGTCTCGGCGGCCGAGGTCGTCATGACCAAGCTGCATGCCGGCGGCAAGTTCGATTCCAAGAGCTATAAAGTATCCGGCGGCTTGCACGGCGTCGGCGTGAGCTGCGTCAACGCGCTCTCCGAGCGCCTCGAGTTGGAAATCTGGCGCGAAGGCTATACCTGGCAGATGGAGTTTGCCTGCGGCCATGCCAAGAGTCCGCTGGTGCGCGCCGGCCGCGCCGGCCGCAAAACCGGAACGCGCATCACCTTCAAGGCGGACCCCACCATCATGGTGGAAACCACTTTCAACTACGATACCCTCGCCCAGCGCCTGCGCGAGTTGGCCTTCCTCAACAAAGGTCTTAAAATCACCCTGAGCGATGAGCGCGTCGACCCCGTGAAGAATCACGAGTTCCTCTATAGCGGCGGCATCGCGGAATTCATCAAGCATCTCAATCGCGGCAAATCCGTCCTGCATGAAAAACCCATCCATTTCGAAGCCGATCGCGAACTCCCCAACGAAGCCGGAATTCTCTCCATGGAAGTCGCGCTGCAATACAACGACGGTTATTCCGAGAGTCTCTTCAGCTTCGCCAACAACATCAACACGGTGGATGGCGGCACGCACCTCACCGGATTCCGCACCGCCCTCACCCGCACCATCAACGCCTCCGGCCAGCAGGCCGGACTATTCAAAGACGTGAAAGAGAACCTCACCGGCGACGATGTCCGCGAAGGCCTCACGGCCGTGGTCAGCGTCAAGATTCCGCAGCCGCAGTTCGAAGGTCAGACCAAGGGCAAGCTGAACAGCGATATCGCCGGCTATATGACCCAGTTCGTCAACGACAAGCTGGGCGAATACTTCGACAAAAATCCGGCGGTGATGCGCAAGATCGTGGGTAAGGCCATCGACGCGGCCCGCGCCCGCGAAGCCGCCCGCAAGGCCCGCGACCTCACCCGCCGCAAAGGCGCCCTCGATTCCGGCGGCCTGCCCGGCAAGCTGGCCGATTGCCAGGAGAAAGATCCCGAACGCTGCGAGTTATTCCTGGTGGAGGGCGAGTCGGCCGGCGGCACCGCCAAACAGGGCCGCGACCGCCGCTTCCAGGCCATCCTGCCGCTCAAAGGCAAAATCCTCAACGTCGAAAAGGCCCGCTACGACAAGATGCTGGGCCACGAGGAAATTCGCTGCATGATCACCGCCCTCGGTACCGGCATCGGCAAAGACGATTTCGACGCCGCCAAGATCCGCTACGGCAAGATCATCATCATGACCGATGCGGACGTGGACGGTTCGCACATCCGCACCTTGCTGCTGACCTTCTTCTTCCGCCACATGAACGAGCTGATCAACCGCGGCCGCATCTTCATCGCCCAGCCGCCGCTCTACCGCATTAAGAAGGGCAAGGCCGAAAAGTATATCAAGGACGAAAAAGAATTCACCCGCGAGATCATGCGGCGCGCCACCGAGAATGTGACCGTGGAGATCAGCTCCAATGGCGCCGGTCCTAAGGCTATCCTCGAAGGCGGCGAATTGCGCGCCTTTCTGATGAGCCTGGATGAATACTATCAGATCTTCCAGAAGGTCGAGCGGCGCCTGCGCGACTCCCGCGCGGTGACCGTGCTGGGCAACGCCGAGCTGCGCGCCGACCACAAAGCCGATTTCCAGGACAAGGAGAACATGGAGCGCCTGGCCGCCGCGATCGCCGCCGCCCAGGTGCCCGCCGAACTGCGCGCGGACGAAGAGCATTCCGCCTGGACGGTAGTCTTCCACGATTCCACGAATGCCGAGCGGCACATCGGCGTGGCCCTGGCCGCCCAGCCGGAGTATAAGAAATTCCGCTCGCTGGCGCGCCAGATCGCCCGCTACAACGATCCGCCTTTCGTGGTGGTGCGCGGCGAGCATCGCGACACCCAGGCCGACGCCACCACTTTGCTCGCCTTCGTAAAGGCCGAAGGCAAACGCGACGCCTCCGTGCAGCGCTACAAAGGGCTGGGCGAAATGAACGCCGAGCAACTCGCCGAAACCACCATGAACCCCGAGAAGCGCACCCTCCTCCAGGTCCGCCTGGAAGACGCTGTCGAAAGCGAAGAGATTTTCTCCACCCTGATGGGGGAGGACGTCGAAAGCCGCCGCAAGTTTATCGAGGATAACGCGCTCGACGTCAAGAATCTGGACGTGTAACGCGTCGTGCCAGAATTGTTCTGAAGCCATGGCTGCAAAACATACCTGGACGTTCAAGCCCCGCCTCCGCACCCGGGCGTTCGGTTGGAATGGTTCGCATCTCGCCTGCCAGCGCCTGAAGGAAGCCGTAACCGAAATCAAGCTCATCGCCAGGGCCGATCCGGTCGCTGCCGCCGACGGCGTTGTCTCCCTCATGGAGAGGATCTGGCCGGCCTTTCAAAACATCGATACGTCCTCCGGCGCTCTGGGCGGAGCGGTCAACTGGACGCAACACGAGTTGTTGCCGATCCTGGCGCAGGCTCCCGCGGACCCCAAGACCCGCAAGAAATGGCTGGACCGCCTTTGGCAGGCGATTGAGGATGATGGCGTCGATTACCTGTGGATGGTTCAGGACCGCTGGGGCGAGTTGTGCGCCTCCCCCGAGGTCGCCTCCCACTGGGCAGACCAACTGATCCAGTTGGTGCGGACCGCCTGGTCCGATCCTCGGCCGGGCGCCTACGCGCGCGGCGCCAGCCTCTGTCTGTCGAGCCTCTTCGCCGCCGGCCGTGATGAAGAATTGTTGGCGCTGCTCGCGCTGGAGCGCTTCCCCTTCTGGGACTACCGCAAGTTCGGCGTCCAGGCGTTGCTGGCGCGCGGCCGGCTCGACGAAGCCCTGGCTTTCGCCGAAGCCTCCCGCGGATTGAACCAGCCGGATATAGCAATTGACGCCGCCTGCGAGAAGATCCTGCTGGATGCCGGCAGGACCGGCGAGGCTTACCGGAAGTATGCGCTCACCGCCAACGCCTCCTCCACGGGCCTTTCCACGTTCCGCGCGATTGTCAGGAAATATCCCGGCCGGGACCGGCGCACGATTCTGCGGGATCTCGCGGAATTGAGCGGCGAGCCCGGCCGATGGTTTGCCGCCGCGAAAGGCGCCGGATTTCTCGACTTGGCCCTGGAATTCGCCAACACGGGCCGCACCGATCCGCGTACTCTCAGCCGTGCCTCGCGCGACCTGCTCCCCAAGGATGCCCAGTTCTGCCTCAAGGTGGGGCGCATCGCCCTCCAAAGAATCCTCGAAGGTCAGGGCTACGAGCTCACGGAGGGTGACGTAATCGACGCCTGCAGCCATTTTATGGCTGCGGCGCACATGCTAGGGGTCGCCCAGCAAGCTTCCGCCGACGCGCTGGCCACCGCGGCGGCCGCAAAGCAAAACGGAGCGCCCTTTTGCGATACTCTAATCCGCCACTGCAAATGATTGCCGTGGCGCACGCTTTTAGCGTGCCGGCGGGACTTTTGAGTCCCGCTACAGCCGGCTTCCAATTGAGTGCTCGGCGAGCCTACTCGCCTGCCGTGTGGACCGTCCGATTGGAGGCGCTGTGCGTGACCGACGGCAGCCGCTTCCGCTGCCCCTTCGCCGCCTTGTGCTTTGCGGTAACCACGTGCCTTGGCGTTACCGGAGCCCGATACGCCGCCGGGATCAGCAGCCGCTCGCCGGCCGTCGGCGATGCCTGCTTCAGCCCGTTCGCCGCCGCGATGCTCCCCGCCGCCATCCCGTATTGCTTGCCGATCGAAGCCAGCGTCTCGCCGCTCGTCACTTTGTGCATCCGCCAGGATGCCCGCCTCTCGGCGGGAATCATCTGCAGCGAGGCCGAAAGCGCGCTGCCCGAACCTTTAGGAATATGCAGAACGTAACCCGCCGGAACCACGCCCTTCAATAAAGCCGGGTTCAAATCCAGCAACTCCGGCATCGGAATCTCGGTCAAATCCGCTACCAGACCCAAGTGCGTCGGCGCGTCCACTTCAATTGTGTCGTACTCCAGCGGCGCTTCTGGAACGATTCCTTCTAACCCGTACTCCGCGGCGTTCTTGGTCATGATCGTCATGGCCAGAATGATCGGCACGTAGTTCGTCGTCTGCTCCGGCAGCACGTGGCGGCTGCGTAGCTCCCAGAAATCCGCATACCCGGTCCGCTCCACCGCCCGCGCCACCGCTACCGGACCGCAGTTGTAGGCGGCCATCGCCAGGTACCAGTCGCCGAACATGTTGTACAAATCGTGCAGATGCCTGGCGGATGCCCGCGTGGCCTTCTCAGGATCCAGGCGATCGTCCGTATAGGCTGTGCGCATCAAGCCATATTCCTGCCCGCGCCACGCCACGAATTGCCACATTCCCGCGGCCGCTTTGCTCGAAATCGCGCGCGGATAGAAGCCCGACTCAGCCTGCGCCAGGTGGATCAACTCCTGCGGAACGCCTTCCTCTTGCAGAATCCGCGAGATCAGAGGCCGATACCGTCCGGCTCGCTCCAACCCTGCAATCAAAGTCTTGCGCCCGCGTCCCGAAAAATAGTTGATGTACCCCGTTACCGCGTCGTTCACCGACAGCGGAAGCTGCGAAGCCGTTGCCTGGACCTGCTCCTTTAACCGGTCCTTCAACTTAGGATCGACCGGAAAAGTCATCTGCAGTAGGTCTTCGTTGGGCGCTTTGTCGAACTGGGCCTCTTCCGCATCCACTCCCGCTCCCAATCCCGAAAGATCGTACCGGTGTACTGCGTCCACCATCTCGTCCAGCCTGGCTTGAAACGCTTGCCGGTCCGACGGATTGTTCGCGGAGGCCTCCAGCATCAAATCGACGGCGGTGTCGAACTCCCGCCGTGCCTGTCGAAAATCATTCGCGTGGTAAGCCCTCTTGCCGCGCTGGAAGGCCTGATCCGCGTGCTGCATCAGCAGATCGCCTTGCGAGGGCGCAATCGGCGCTCTTTGCGCCAAAACCGCCGGCGTGTCATACAGGTACGGATTCGGCTCCAGCTTCGGCGGCGATTCCACCTCGGTGGACGACGGCGCCGGTGTGGACGGTAAGAATGCGGTTTGGAACTTGGATTGCTGATTAGATGCGCATCCTGAGCAGATCAGGGCCACGGAGGAGCCAAAGGTATAGAGAAATCGCTTGGTTCGATTGGTCACTAAAACGATCCTTCGAACGGATTTTACTGCTGCCGGTGACGGTTGTAGCCGAAATGAAACCTAGAATCTAGCGCATTGCCCGGTCGAGGTCAACCGGGTATCCCGAAAGTATATGTGTGTCCCAACGACACACCCCATGCAAAAACTGCGCTCCTTCTACTCTTCTTCTTCCTCTTCGCCAGTCTTAGCGGCCTTCGCTGCGGCTATAATCTTATCGGCTTGCAACGCCGGAACATAGTCGTAATGATCGAATTCCATGGTGAAGGAGCCGCGCCCCTGCGTCATGGAAGTCAGATCATTCTGATAGTTTAACATTTCTGCCATGGGTACCTGGGCCCTTACAAATTGGGTATTACCTTTAGTATCCATGCCGGAGATGCGGCCTCGCCGGCTATTCAGGTCGCCCATCAGGTCCCCCGCATACTCCACCGGCGCCTGAATCTCCACGTTCATGATCGGTTCGAGCAGCGTCGGCTTGGCTTCCTGCATAGCGTTCTTGAACGCCTTGCGCGCCGCCAGCTTGAACGCCAGCTCCGAAGAATCTACATCGTGATACGAGCCGTCGTACAGCACCACCCGGAAATCCACCATCGGGAAGCCGGCCAGAAATCCACCCTCCGCCGCTTCCAGGATGCCCTTCTCCACCGCCGGAATGTAATTCTTTGGAATCGACCCGCCAAAAATCTCGTTCACGAATTCGAACTTCGCCCCGCGCGCCAGCGGCTCCATCTTGATCCAGCAATCGCCGAATTGGCCGTGACCGCCGGTCTGCTTCTTGTGCCGTCCCTGTACGTCCGCGTGCCCCCGTATCGTCTCCCGGTATGGAATCTTCGGCGCCTTTAAAATCACCTCCACGCCGTAGCGTTTCTTTAACCGGCTGGCGACTACTTCCACATGCTGCTGCCCGCTGCCTCCCAGCAGAAATTCCTTCGTCTGCGGATCGCGGTAAAAGCGCAGAGATTGGTCCTCTTCGAGGATCCGGTGTACCGCGTTGCCCATGCGATCCTCGTCTTGCCGCGACTTGGCCTCGATGGCGAACGCAATGGACGGCTCCGGAAGCTGCACCGGAGGATACTTGTACGTCACGCCTTTATCGGCCAGAGTATCGCCCGTCAGCGTGTCCTTCAGCTTGGCGACCGCGCCAATATCCCCCGCATGGATTTCCGTCACCGGCGTGATCGTCTTCCCCACCGGTACTCCGATGTGCGCCAGCCGCTCCGCCGTCCCTTTCTGGTTGTACAGGTTGGCGTCGTTCTTCAGCACCCCGGAGTAGACTTTGAAATAGGTGATGCGGCCCGCAAACGGATCGGCGGTGGTCTTGAAAACGTAGGCCGAGCATGGGCCGGCATCGTTAATTTTGCCGGCTTTCTCTTCGCCATTCATCTGCACCACCACCTCGCGCTCAATGGGCGATGGCAGGTTGTCCACTACGAAGTTCAGGATCAGGTCCGTGCCGATATTGTGCAGTGCCGAGCAGCACAGCACCGGGAACAGCCGCATCTCCTTCGTGCCCGCCCGGATGCCGTCCAGAATATGCTCCTCGGGCAACGTGCCCTTTTCGAAAAACTCTTCCATCAACGAATCGTTGCCCTCGGCAATCAGCTCTACCAGCGCCTCGTGCGCGGCTTGCGCGGCGTCCGCCAGGTCCGCCGGGATATCGCCCTCCTTGCCCTTCCCGTCACCGTCCGGCGTGTACGTGTACGCTTTCATCCGCACCAGGTCCACCACGCCCTTGAAGTCGCGCTCCGCCCCGATCGGGATCTGCACCGGAATCGCCGTGCGGCCGAAGGTTTCCTGCACACTGGCCAGCGCCCGCTCGAACGAGGAGCGCTCGCGGTCGAGCTTGTTGATCGCCACCGCCCGCGGCAGCTTGTAATTGTCGGCGTAGCTCCAGACCTTCTCGGTCTGCACCTCCACGCCCGCCACCCCATCCACCACCACCAGCGCCGCGTCGGCTGCCACCAGCGCCCCGCGCGTGTCGTTAATAAAGATGTTGTAGCCGGGCGTATCCAGGATATTGATCTTGGCCTTCTTCCATTCGGCGGGAGCCAAGGCGGTCGAGATGCTGACCTTCCGCTGCACCTCCTCCTCGTCGAAGTCCGTGATGGTGTTGCCTTCGTCCACCCGCAACAGCCTGTTGGTGGCCCCGGCCGTATATAGCATCCCGGAGGTGAGCGTCGTCTTGCCGGAATCGCCGTGGCCCACCACACCGACGTTCCGAATGTCCTTGCTTTCGTAGGTCTTCACAGGAAACCTCCCGTTTGAAACCGGATGGTAACACAGCGGAAAACCGCGCGAAGCCCGTAGCGCACGCTTCAGCGTGCCGGCGGGACTTTTAAGTCCCGCTCTAGCGCGTCAAGCCCCGTGCCACTCCAACTCCTCCACGCCCGTAAACAACGCGATATCGCTCCGCAATGTCGCCAGCTTCCGGAACAGCAGCGCATTCTCCCTCTCCTCCGCCAGCGTACGCGCCAAGGCTCCCGCATTCGAAGCATTCACGCTCCACGCATGCCAGTCCGCCGGTATCGACTCGATGTGCCCGAATTTCGCCAGCACCGCGGCCGTCGACTTTGCTCCCCAGCCCGGCAAACCCGGATAACCGTCCGCTGCGTCGCCTACCAGCGCCAGATAATCCGGAATCGACGCGGGCGGCACGCCAAATTTTGCCGCCACTCCCGCCTCATCCATCGTCACCCGCGTCCGCCGGTTTAACTGCACCACGCGCGTGCCGCGCACGCATTGCGCCAGGTCCTTATCCGGTGTGCAGATGACCACCCGCTCCACCCGCGGATCTCGCGCCGCGATGGCCGCCGCCGAAGCCAGCGCGTCGTCCGCCTCGAACTCCACCATGGGCCATACCACCACTCCCGCCGCCACCAGCGCCGCCTCCAGCAATTCGAATTGCGCCAGCAGTTCCGGCTCGACCCCTTCGCTCGTCTTATACCCCGGCCACAACTCATTGCGAAACGATTCGATCACGTGATCGGTGGCCACCCCCACGTGCGTCGCGCCGCCGCGAATCATGCCCATCACCGAGCCGACCACCCCTCGTACCGCGGCCACTTCCCGGCCATCCCGATCCCGCGCGGATGGCAGTGCGTAGTAGTGCCGGAACAACTCGTACGTGCCGTCGATCAGGTGGACTTCCAAGGCGCAGCTCCCTCTCAACCTTATCCAATCGCCGGCATCTCCATCAACCTCGCGCCTTTGGTATAAACTCGATAGGGACTCCGAACCTCCATGGCAAATCAAGGATCCGATCGCCGCGCCGTCCTGGAGATGCTCGCCAAGGCTGCGGCCGCCAGCCAATTCCCGGGCTTCACCCGCTGGGCGTTTGGTCAACAACACCAGCACGCCGCGCCGGCTTCCCCGCCTATTCCCACGGCCCCCTACCGCCCTACGTACTTTTCCACATCCGAATACCGCGCCATCGAAATCCTGACGGATCTAACCATCCCCAAAGATGAAACTCCGGGCGCGCTCGAAGCGGGCGTCGCCGAATTCATCGACTTTCTCGCCGCGCATGGCGAAAAACAGCTCCGGCAGCCCATGCGCAGCGGCCTCGAATGGCTCGACGCAACCGCCGCCGGCCGCTACGGCGCAAACTTCGTCAGCCTGTCGCCCGATCGCCAAACCGCCATCCTGTCGAGCGTCGCGTATCCCGATCCCGCGGCCCAGCCCGATCGGCAAGGCCGAGCCTTCTTTCGCCTGATACGCCGATATACCGTGATGGGCTATTACACCAGCCGCATCGGACTCGCCGAGCTCGACGATCCCGGCCTGCGGTTCTACACCGAATCGCCGGCCTGTCCCCACACCGGCGATCCCGAGCATCGCCACCTCCCGCCGCCCCGAGTCTAGACCATGCCCAATCCCACATACGACGTCATCGTGATCGGAACCGGAGCCGGAGGCGGCATGGCCATTCACACCCTCTGCCAGGCCGGCGCCAAAGTCTGCGCGCTCAACGCCAGCCGCCGTCTCAATCCCGCGAAGGATTTCCGCAATCATCGCCAGCCCTACGATATGCCCTTCCGCGGCTTCGGCGACCCGCTCAAGCGCGGCCAGTGGATCGGCTACATGGATAACGAATATACCGAGGGTGTCTGGGAACACGAGATCGTCTTCACCAAGGCTCCCGGCACCGAGTGGACCTGGCGCCGCTGTTTCGCCGTCGGCGGCAAGACTAACTTCTGGGGCCGCTCCTCCGCCCGCTTCGCCGATATCGACTTCCGCGCCGCCTCGCGCGATGGCTACGACGTCGATTGGCCCGTCACCTACGATGAAATCGCGCCATATTATTCCCGTGTGGAGCGCATGATCGGCGTCGCCAGCACCGTCCAGAATCGCCCCAGCAACCCCGATGGCGAGTATCTCCCGCCCATGAACTTCCGCTGCATCGATCGCATTCTGGAGAGCGGCGCCGGCAAAATCGGCATTCCCTATCTGCCCGATCGCATTGCCCAACTCACCGTCCCGCACGCCGGGCATCCCGCCTGCCACTACTGCGCCAACTGCACGGAGGGCTGCGACGTCGGCGCGTTTTTCTCCACGCCCTGGTTCTTCCTGCCCGCCGCGGAAAAGAGCGGCAACCTCGATCTGCGCACCAACGCGCTCTGCCGCAAAATCGTCGTCGATGACCATGGCCGCGCGAACGGCGTCTCTTACATCGATCGCATCACCCGCCAGGAAGTGGAGGTCTACGGCAAAGCCGTCGTGCTCGCGGCATCCTGCGTCGAGTCCGCCCGCATCGTACTCAACTCGAAGTCCCGTTACTGGCCGGATGGCATCGCCAACTCCAGCGGTCAGGCTGGCCGTAATTTATGCGATCACCTCTACGGCACCACCGCCCGCGGCTACTTTCCGCAGTTACTCGGGCAGCCCAGCTTTCCCGATAACGTCTCTTCGAGCACCATAGCCTGGATGCCGCGTTGGCAGAACCTCGATAACCCGCGCCAGGAAAAATTCATTCGCGGCTACTCCGTGTATCCGGATGGCGGATGTGCCGGGTTCCCCTGGTACTTCGATGAGATTGAAGGCTTCGGCCGCGAATACAAGCGGCAAATCAAGCGGCGCTATCCCACTCCGGTCAGTTTCTATATTCAGGCGCCCACCCAGCGCAGCGACTCGAATTATGTGGATATCGATCCGCAAGTGAAAGATGCTTACGGCATTCCCGCCGCCCGTATGCACTTCGCGTGGGACCAGAACACCCTCCTGATGTGGGAGCACGGCAAGCAATCCTGCGAGCAGTTGCTGCGCGCCAGCGGTGCGGAATACCTGGGATCCGCGCCCGAGCCCGACATGCCTGGAACCAGCCTGCACGAGACCGGAACCCTCCGCATGGGCAGCGATCCGAAGCGATTTGTGACCAACCGCTTCGGACAGACGCACGACGTGCCGAACTTATACGTCTGCGACGCCAGCGTCTTTCCCAACTGTACCGACAAGACCACCACCATCTCGATCCTGGCCTTCTCCTTGCGCACCACCGAGCATCTCCTGGACAACCTGAAGCACACTTAGCCAGAGGTTCCGTGGTCACAAGCCAACCCGCAAAATCCACCCTCTCGGAATCCGCAATCCGCTCAGCAACCTGCCGCAGATCCACCTTTTTCCGGGCCCTACCAAACACCGCCCCCAACGAATCCCCGTGCTACCGTGAAATCGGGAAATCGGAACCGAAAGCCGACCGCCGCCTCCCCAAACCGCGCCGCGGCCCTTGGCTTCGTCCTTTTTTCAAATAAAGGCAACGAAGCAACTTATTGGGTTCGTTGGTCACAAAACAAGATTTCATGGCCCTGAAAGTACCGGCCCTCGCGCACCCAGGAGGTGGGGCCGCCAGCCGCCCTGCCCACAAGCGGGAAATTGGGAAATCGGAACCGGATATCGATCACTACGTCCCAAATCGCGCCGCGGCCCTTGGCTTCGTCCTTTTTTCAAATAAAGGCAACGAAGCAACTTATTGGGTTCGTTGGTCACAAAATGAGAATTCATGGCTGGCCAAAAACAAATCGCGGCCAACCGCCGCAACGCACTGAAAGGCACCGCCCCTCGCACCCCTAGCGGCGCTCTCGCGCCCCCCTCCCGGACGCCGACCTGAACGAGCTCCGGCAAATCCGCGAACTACTGCTGCGTTCTCACCGGCCTCAAACTCCCGAACAAGTTCGCCTGGTCGAGCAGATGGCCTCTGCCCATTGGCAACTGCGCTACTGGCAAAACGCCGAGGTCCGCTTCTTCAACGATGGACCCGGCAACGACCCTGTCAGCCGCGTCCGCACCCTCGACGCGCTCCACCGGCGGCGGCCCCGCAGGTACGCCCGCCGGTTTCGTAGTCACAGGCCAACCCGCAAAATCCACCCTCTCCGAACCCGCAATCCGCTCAATAACCTGCCGAAGATCCACCATTTTCCGATCCTCCAAAACACCGCTCCCGAACGAAATCCCGTGCTACCGTGAAATCGGGAAATCGGAACCGAAAGCCGATCGCCGCCTCCCCAAAACCGCGCCGCGGCCCTTGGCTTCGTTCTTTTTTCAAATAAAGGCAACGAAGCAACTTATTGGGTTCGTTGGTCACAAAATGAGAATTCATGGCTAGCCAGAAACAAATCGCGGCCAACCGCCGCAACGCACTGAAAGGTACCGGCCCCAGCACCCCCAGAGGCAAGGCCTTCAGCCGCCTCAACGCGCTCCGCTATGGTTTGCGCTCTCGCGGCCCCCTCCCGGACGCTGACCTGAACGAGCTCCGGCAAATCCGCGAACTACTGCTGCGTTCTCACCGGCCTCAAACTTCCGAACAAGTTCGCCTGGTCGAGCAGATGGCCTCTGCCCATTGGCAGCTGCGCTACTGGCAAAACGCCGAGGTCCGCTTCTTCAACGATGGACCCGGCAACGACCCCGTCAGCCGCGTCTGCACTCTCGACGCGCTCTCCCAGCGTCAGGCCCGCTACGAACGCGCCCTCGGGAAGGCCTATGAATTATATAAACGATCAGACGCTGCCAAACCCTCGCGCGCGTTCACGCACGTCTTATGATCGAGATAGAGACAACCGTATGATTACCGGCGAACAAACGAAAAGCGCGCCTCGGCAAGGCTCGCGCAAGCCCTATCAAAAGCCCGCCGTACGTGTCGAGCGGGTCTTCGAAACCTCGGCCCTCACCTGCGGTAAAGTGCAGACCACGCAGTCGGGCTGCCACCAGAATCGCAAGACATCGTAAACTGGCGCGTGAGTCGCCGCCGCCCCGCCGCTTGATATCATAGAGATTCCCATGCAAATCGAGAAGGTTTACGAGCCCCAGCGGTTCGAGCCGCACTGGGCGCAGTGGTGGATTGACTCGGGCATCTTCCAGGCCTCGCAAAAGGCGCAGCCTCGCGTCTTTTCGCTCGTCATTCCGCCCCCCAACGTCACCGGCTCTTTGCACATCGGCCACATGCTGGAGCACGCCGAAATCGACGTCTCCATCCGCTGGCACCGTATGTGCGGCGACAATACCCTCTGGCTCCCCGGCGCAGATCACGCCGGCATCGCCACCCAGATGGTGGTCGAGCGCAAACTCGCCGAAGAAGGCCTCGACCGCCGCACCATGGGACGCGACAAATTCATCGAGCGCGTGTGGGAGTGGAAGGCCCAATACGGCGACCAGATCAAACGCCAGATGATCCGCCTCGGCGCAAGCTGCGACTGGAGCCGCGAGCGCTTCACCCTCGATCCAGGCCTCTCCCGCGCCGTCCGCGAAGTCTTCGTCCGCCTCTACGAAAAGGGACTCATCTACCGCGGCGAGTACATGGTCAACTGGTGCCCGCGCTGCCACACCGCCCTCTCCGACCTGGAAGTGAAGAACACCGAAACCCAGGGCCACCTCTGGCACATCCGCTACCCGGTAACCAGCCCCCAGCCCCCAGCCCCCAGCCCCGGCGACTACGTAGTAGTCGCCACCACCCGTCCCGAGACCATGCTCGGCGATACCGCCGTCGCCGTGAACGCCAAAGATCCGCGCTATTTCCACCTGCACGGCCGCACCGTCGATCTGCCCCTGATGAACCGCCAGATCCCCGTCATCCTCGACGACCTCGCCGACCCGCAATTCGGCACCGGCGCCGTCAAAGTCACTCCCGCGCACGACCCCAATGATTTTGAAGCCGGCAAGCGTCACAACCTGCCGCGCATCAAGGTCATCGACGAAAACGGCCGCATGACCGCCGAAGCCGGTCCCTACGCGGGTCTCGATCGCTTCGAAGCCCGCCGCCGCGTGGTCGAAGACCTCGAGCGTCTCGGCCTGCTCGAAAAGATCGAGCCCTACGTGCTGGCCGTCGGCAAGTGCGACCGCTGCAAGACCGTGGTCGAGCCGCTCATCTCCACCCAGTGGTTCGTGCGCACCAGGCCGCTCGCCGAAAAAGCCATTGCCGTGGTGGAAACCGGCCGCATCCAGTTCATCCCAGAAAACTGGACCAAGACCTACTTCGAGTGGATGTACAACATTCGCGACTGGTGCATTTCGCGCCAGTTATGGTGGGGCCATCGCATCCCCGCCTGGCATTGCCAGGAATGCGGCGAGATCGTGGTGGCCCGTGAAGCGCCCACCAGTTGCGCGCGCTGCGGCTCCGCCGAACTCGTGCAGGATCCCGACGTGCTCGATACCTGGTTTAGTTCCGCGCTCTGGCCCTTTTCCACCCTCGGATGGCCCGACGAAACCGAAGACCTGAAACTTTTCTACCCCACTTCGCTCCTCGTCACCGGCTTCGACATCCTGTTTTTTTGGGTCGCCCGCATGATCATGATGGGCTGCGAATTCATGGGCGAGATCCCCTTCCGCCAGGTCTACATTCACGGCCTGGTGCGCGATGCCGAGCGCCAGAAAATGTCCAAAACCCGCGGCAACACCATCGACCCGCTGCTGGTCACCGAGAAGTACGGTACCGACGCCGTGCGCATGGCGCTGTTGCTCGGCGCCGCGCCCGGCACCGACATTGTGCTCTCCGAAGATCGTATGGAATCGACGCGCGCCTTCGCCAACAAGATCTGGAATGCCGCGCGCCTGCTCTTCGTGAACATGGAGCGCTCCGGCGTGGAGCCGTGGCTGCCTAATCGCCTGGAAACCTTCCGCCCCGAAGCCGGACCGAGTATTGAGGTCGCCGTCGAAGATCGCTGGATCTTCAGCCGCCTGAATGCCTGCGCCGAGCAGGTGAATCGCGCCATCGAGCAGTATCGTTATCATGAAGCGGCGCAGTTGCTCTGGCACTTCTTCTGGCACGAGTTCTGCGACTGGTAT
>Ga0187871_10001276_pt1 | contig 22137 bp, 30 predicted proteins | sample June2016WEW_16_1_FD_132988 | JGI IMG/M metagenome (GOLD analysis project Ga0187871, IMG submission 132988) | Peatland microbial communities from SPRUCE experiment site at the Marcell Experimental Forest, Minnesota, USA - June2016WEW_16_10 | ecosystem: Environmental > Terrestrial > Soil >...
GGCACGGCGGCGGCGGTGCTCGGCCTAAACAGCTCGGGCAGCACGTCTGCCGAGGTCACCGGCACCAGCACGAACGCAAGCATGGCGAGCATCGTGTCCACCCTCAATACGGCGGCGCAAAAGGCGCTAGGGACATCCACCTCGGCGAACATCTTCTCCTTAAGCGCCACCAATCAGATAGTCATCAACTCGCAAACCAAGGGCGCGTCCTCCGCTATCGAACTGACCCTTGGCAGCGGCAACACCACTACACCGGCGCTCTCTGAAGCGCTCGGTCTGACGAGTAACGCTACAGAGCCTACGTTAGTTGCTCCCATTTCACTGGGCGCCGGCGCGGGACCAACTACGTCCAGCATCGCCAGCATGCTGCAGCAGGCGTTCAACAACCCCAGCAACAGCACGTTGCAGCAGGCGGGGCTGCAAGCCAGCGGCGTGGACGGCGGTGCCCTGACCGTCTCCTCCTCGAACGGCACCAACTTCCGCATCGACGAGTACGGCAGCGTCGGGGCCAACTTGGGATTTGGCATGACCAGCGGCTCGTTCACCGGGCTGACCTCCGGCGCATCCGGGGCCAGCATGATCGATGCCGGCGGCACCTCCGCCCTCGGCACCGGCACGGTTCAAAACCCCTATCTCTCGTTCGCGCCGATGAAATTCGGCAGCGACACGCAGGCCATCACCATTTCGGCCAACAGCGCCGCTGGAGTATCCCAGCCCCCGGTGACCATCACGCTGCAAAACAACGGCACGGCGCAGACCGGGGCCACCATCGACTCGGCCGTCAGTTACATCAACTCGCAACTGCGGCAGAGCAATAACCCGACCATGCAGTCCATCGTGGCGGTGGAGGAGAACGTGGGAGGCACCGAGCAAATCAACTTCCTGAGCTCTTCGCCCTCGTTCAGCGTCAGTGTGGGCAACTCCGTCAACGGCGACGGGTTGAACGCCGGGACGGCCAAAACCTTCAACTCCGTCACCAACGGCAGCGCCGGCACCGCCTCCATCGACACGCTGGCGGGCGCGCAGGCCGCGGTGACCGCGGTCTCAGCCGCGGTGGCCCAATTGGGAACCGCGCAAGCCGCTGTCGGTATCGGCGAAAACCAAGTGAATTACGCCGTTAACCTGGCGCAATCGCAAATCACCAACATCTCGTCTGCCGAGTCGCAGATTCGGGATGCCAACGTGGCCCAGCAGGCCGCCAACATGACCAAAGCGTCGGTGTTGCAGCAGGCCACCATCGCCGCCATGGCGCAAGCCAATCAGGAGCCCCAAGCCGTCCTGTCGCTTTTGAAGCAATAGGCGCGGCAAGCGGCTAAACGCTCTGGCCAGACCGGGCCTTCCCCGGCCTGGCCCGAGCCTTTTTGGAAAGGATTAGACAATGAGCAGCTCCACTTCCGCGCTCAGCGCCCTGGGCAGTAGCGCTTCCACGGCCGCGCCGACCTACTTCACGGGAATGAGCACTTTTTCGACGAGTCTGAACGCCGAAATCTCGCAAGAAGTGCAGATCGCTTCGCTCCCCATCCAACTGCTGCAGAACGATGTAACCACCTTGACCAATCAGCAAACCGAATTGCAAACGCTGTCGGCGGACGTCACGAAGGTCCAGTCCGCCGTCGCGAGTCTGGCCTCGGCGGCCGGCGATATGATGACCGCGAGTGTATCGGACGGCTCGGCTACGGCCACGGTGGGCGCCACCGCGACGGCGGGCAGTTACTCGCTCGAAGTCGCCAACCTGGGATCTTACAGCGACGCCCTCAGCGACGATGGCCTGACCACGGTGACGGATCCGGCTTCGCAAAACATCAGCGCCAGCGACAGCTACACGCTTTCGGTGACGGTTGGCACCGGCACTCCCACCAGTACTCCGGTGGCCTTCTCGGGCGGAAACCTGAATGTGTTGGCGCAGGCTATCAACGAGGCGGGCGCGGGAGTCCAGGCTACCGTGGTCGACGTGGGCACCAGCTCCGCGCCGGACTACCGCTTGTCGCTGCAGAGCGATCAACTGGGCCCGGTGACCATGCAGTTGAACGACGGGAGCCGGAATCTGTTGAGCACCAGCCAGAACGGCGTTACGGCCGCGTACACACTCAACGGACAGCCGCTCGCGAGCGATTCCGACACGGTGACAGTGGCGCCCGGTCTGACGGTCCAGTTGACGAAAACGAATACGGCCCCGGCCACCGTAACCGTGGCGGCGGACCCTTCCGGAATCGGCACCGCCCTGCAGGGCTTCGTGACCGCATACAATGCGGCCATGACCGAGTTGGCCAACAACCGCGGGCAAACCGACGTGGCGCTGGCGGGCCAGAGCATCGTTTATGAGCTCACCGACGCTTTGCAAAGCCTCGGCAACTATGCCGCCGGCAGCGGCAACATTTCGTCGCTGGCCGTGCTGGGGGTGGGATTTGAAGACGAAACCGGCCAGTTGTCCTTCACCCAGAGCACCTTCGACACGGCCACCAGCGGCCAAACCGCGGCATTGACGCAATTCCTGGGATCGGCCACCGGCGGCGGATTTCTGCAGACCGCCACCAACGCCATGACCGGTCTGCTGGATCCCACCACCGGTGTGCTCCCCGATCAAATGAACTCCGTCCAATCGAACATTACCAGCACGAATACCCAGATCACCGCCAAGGAGACCGCGGTCACCCAGTTGCAGACCAATCTCACGCAGCAGATGGCGGCGGCCGATACCATGATCTACGACTTGCAGCAGCAGCAGAGCGAGATGCAAGGCATGTTTACGGCGGAGCAGGCCAACGAGATACAGGCCAGCACGATATGAATGCCGGCGCAGCGGAACTGGAGGTCCTGGCCGGCCGTCTGCGGGCGCGGGTTGCCGAAGGGCGGTACGCGGAGGCGCAGGCAGTACTCCGGGACTATTGCGGGGCGCTGCGGAAAACGGCGGCCGGACTGCCGCGGGGCGACGCCCGCCTGGCCCGGTTGGAACACGACTGGGAGCGGCTCGCGGAGGAGACCCGGCGGCGGCTGCTGGCGGGACGCGCGCACGCCGGCGCCCGGCTGGCGCGGCTGGCACGGATGGCCAAGCGCTCCCAGTTCTACGGCGACCGCCCGCCGGCGCGCCGCACCTGGGAGTGGTTAGCTTAATCGGGTTTGGAACTCTTATTGCTCTTAGCGACACCGTATGGCTACGACTCAAACGACTCCCTTGCAGCGCTGCGAGACCCGGTACTTCGGACCGGTCGAATATGACGAGGACTCCGTGATGGTGTTCCCCGATGGTATCCCTGCCTTCGAGCAGGAGAAGCGCTTTTTGGCGCTGCGCCAACCGATCAGCGAACCGCTGGTTTTCTTGCAGAGCGTGGCGAACCCGGACGTCTGCTTTGCGACGCTGCCGGCGCCGGCGGCATGTCCCGGTTTCCGACTGAACATGACGCCCGAGGATCTGCGCGTGTTGGGCCTCGAAAGAGGCCGGCAACCCGCGATCGGCCGCGATGTGCTTTGTCTGACGATCCTCTCCCTGACGGAGAATGCGCCCCCTACAGTCAATCTGCTGGCACCCATTGTGGTGAATCTCCGCACGCTGCGCGCGCGCCAGGCCATCCAGACGGATTCCCCCTACTCCCATCGGGAGGTACTGCCGCTGCGCGAGGCCGCATGCTCGTAATGCGGCGGCGTGCCGGCGAGTCCATTCTCATTGGCGAAGATATCGAGATCCGGATTATTCATATCGGCGAGTCCCGCATCAAGATCGGGATTACCGCGCCCAAATCGGTGGCGGTTAGCATGAAAGAGGTCAAGCTCGTGGGACAGGAGAATTTGGCCGCGGCCCAACTGCATTCCGTAGCCGCGCTGCGCCACATGTTAGAGCGGCTGATCGACGGTCCGGCGGACGGCGAAAAATGAGCGTGCGACGAAAATTTGCCGGAGTGGGACTGAGCCTGCCGGGTTTGTGGCTGGGGCAGTGTACGTGCTTGGCTGCGGCCGAGTCTCCGCAGGAGACGGCGCGCAAGGCCATGGACGCCTCCGTGGCCCGCCAGCGGCAGGCGGTGGCGGTCATGCAGGTTTCGATTGAAAAGCAGCGCGCGGCGGTCGCGACGGCCCGCACGGAGACGGCTGGCGGCGGGGCAGCGGAGGCTGCCCCCGCACCGTTCTTCACGTTATCCTGGCCCGCCTTGGGCGCGGGATGCGATCCGTTGACCGATATCGAGCTGACTCCGCTGATCCAGCAGGCGGCGCAACGCGAGGGAGTGGACGCCAACCTGTTGCGGGCCGTGGCCCAGCAGGAGTCCGGATTCCGCTCCTGCGCGGTTTCACAGAAGGGCGCCATGGGCCTGATGCAGTTGATGCCGGCCACGGCCCAGGAGTTGGGAGTGCAGGATCCCTTCGACCCCGCCGAGAGCCTGTTGTCCGGCGCGCGTTTCCTGAAGCAATTATTGGCGCGTTTTGGCGGCGACACGGCGCTCGCTCTGGGGGCTTACAATGCGGGACCGGGGCGGGTAGAGGAAAGCGGTGGCGTGCCGCGGATTCCCGAGACCATGCGTTACGTGCAGCAAATCTTGAGCAGGCTTCCGATACCCTGACCTAACCGATTGCCGTCCGCGTTAGCTGAGCGTTAGCGTGAGCCAGGCCGCACATTCCCCGCCGCATGCCCGATGAGTTCAGTGTGAGAGCTTTCTGGGCGGACGCGGAAAACATCTTCGAAACAGCCATTCAAGCCGCGCAGTCCGGCTCGCCGGATTGCGACTGGGCCATCCTGATCGACCCGCAAGGCGGCATCCGTATGGTGGAGGCCGCCGGTTGGGCGTTACCCAGTGTGCTGGCTCAACATGGCGGGGAAACCGCGTATCGGGTCACGCGGGAAAGCGGGCAGGTCCGGCTGGAAGGGCGCCGCGGTTCTCAGACGTGCTTGCTGCGGAGCGAGCCGCCCGCCACCATCGCCCGCCACCTGCTGGGCGCCCAGTTCCCGCCTACCGCCTGGAACCCGCCCGGACCGGCGCTGATCGCCGAAACGGCTCCTGCGCCGCCTACGAGGGACCTGTGGAAAATGTTTGCATGATCGGGCTGGATCCGCGGGAAATCCAGTGGCTGCGGCTGGTGATCGCCCTGCTGCGTCACCCGGATCCGGTGGTGGGAGAGGTCGCGCGGGAAGCTCTGCGGTACCTGGAAGGCGTAGCCGAGCGCGCGCACCACGATCAATCGCGCGCGGCCGGCTAATTCGCCTGGCGGTTCCAGCGGGCCAGAAAAGATTCCGCGGCCAGGCTCTCCAGCTCCCGGTCCGCTTCCCTTTGCCATTCCGCGCGGCGGCGCTGTTCCAGTTTTTCCAGCAAGCGGCATTGGCGCTGCGCTTCCAGCACTTTCTGCCTCTGCGCCGCCGCCTGCCGTTCGCAGGCTGTCCGGCGCTGTGCCAAAGCCTGCAACTCCGCAATCAGGCGTTGACGGTAGGCCGCCAGCGCCCAAAGGTCGCCCGCCTCGACCACCGCGGACTGGCGCACGGCGACCTCCGCCCGGCTCTTTACCAGATCCAGCCGGACCGCCGCCAGCGCCATTTCTTCGAGGCTGGCCGAGAATTGGCGCAGCTTGGTTTCTTCCAATTCCAGTTGAGTGGTGCGCCATTTGAGCGCCTGGCGCAAAGGAAATTCGAAAGCCCGCATGCGCCGCTCCTTAGCTCAGCGCGGCGGCGATCTGGCCGAGTTGGCGCAGCGTTTCCTCGCGCGTGGATTGGACGCCCGGCGCCTGCCGCAGGAATTCCAGGATCTGCGGCCGCGCCCGGATGGCGGCGTCCAGTTGCGGGTTCGAGCCGGATACATAAGCGCCCAACTGGATCAGATCCTCCGCCTGGTGGTACAGGGATAGCGCCTGCCGCACGGCGCGGGCCTGCGCGCTCTGCGCGGGCGACGCCAATTGCGATTGCAGGCGGCTCACCGATTGCAGAATGTCGATGGCCGGGTAATGATTGGCGGCGGCCAGTTGCCGGGAGAGCACGATATGCCCGTCCAGGATAGCGCGTACCGCGTCGCAAATCGGCTCGCTGAAATCGTCTCCCTCCACCAGCACGGTGAACAGGCCGGTGATGGATCCGCGCGGAAAGTTGCCGGCTCTCTCGAAGACCTTGGGCAGCAGGGCGAACACCGACGGCGTATATCCTTTTTGGGCGGGCGGCTCGCCGGCGGCCAAGCCGATCTCGCGCTGGGCCATCGCCAGGCGCGTCACGGAGTCCATCACCAGCAGTACGTTGGCGCCCTGGTCGCGGAAGTACTCGGCGATCGCCAGCGATGTGAAGCAGGCCCTTACCCGCAGCGGGGCCGGACGGTCGGAAGTCGCCACCACCACTACCGAGCGGCGCATGCCCTCCGCCCCCATGTCGTGTTCCAGGAAGGCGCGCACTTCGCGATTGCGCTCCCCCACCAGCCCGATCACGGTCACGTCCGCCGAGTTCTTCTGCGCCATGCACCCCAACAGCGTGCTCTTGCCGACCCCGCTGCCGCCGAAGATGCCGATGCGCTGGCCCAGCCCTACGGGCAGCAGGCTGTCGATGGCGCGCAGGCCGGTCCCCAGGGGCTTCGTGATGTGTTCCCGTTCGAGCGGACCCGGCGCGGCGCTGTAGAGGTCGTAAGCGGCCCGCGCCTCAATCCGGGGGCCATGGTCGATAGCTTGGCCGAATCCGTCCAGCACGCGACCGATCAATCCCGGGCCCACGGCTACGCGCGACGCGTCCCGGCGGGCTACCACGCGGTTGCCCAACTCGATACCGCCGGTTTCCTCCAAGGGCATCGACAGCACGCGCCCGTCGCGGAAGCCGATTACCTGGCTGCGCACCGCGCGTCCGCCGGAGGTCGAGATTTCGCAAAAGTCGCCGATAGCCGCCGCCGGACCCGCAGACTCGATCAGCAAGCCGGCCATCTCCACTACTTCTCCCACGTGCAGCATAGGTTCCAGTTCGTCGAGAGCCGAAAGGTAAGGGCTAAGAATACCGGGCATTGTTATTTCTCCGGCAGGCGGTCGGCCAGCCCGCGCCCGATTTCGGCGAGCTGGGTTTCGAGCGAGGCGTCCAGTTTGCCGCGCGCCGTCTCAACCAGGATGGCGCCGCGCTCCAGGGTTCCGTCGGCGATCAATGGGAGGCCGCCGCGGCCTTCCCGCGCGAGCGCCTGGCGCAGTCCCGGCTCCAGCTCCGGATGGATGCGAATGCGGCAGATTTCCTGCCCCGGAAGCTTTTGCAGGGCGCTCCCCACCAAGCCCTCCAAAGCGGCCGGATCCACCGATAGTTCGCGGTGCAGGATGCGGCGGGCGATCCCCAGCGACAGGCCCACTAGGTCGGCCGTGGCGTCGCGCATCGCTTGGGGGCGCAACCCGGCGATTTCCTGGATGCCGCGCGCCAGCCTGTCGAGCACCGGCTGCAAGGCGGCGGCGGTCTGAGTCCGCCCGGCGGCTTCGCCCTCGCGGTAGCCGGCCTCGCGGGAGTCCCGCGCCCGTCGTTCGGCCTGCTGCTCCAGTTCGGCGATGCGGCGGGCGTCCCGCCCGGCCTGGCCGCCGGCATCGTTCGCGCCGCCGGGCGGGGCCGCACCGCCCGTCCTGGGCCAGTTCAGGCGCGGCGCCGCAGCCCCCTCCGCGCCGCTCAAAATCCTAGACAACATATTGCTCGCCACCGGCGCCCTTCAGGTTGATCGTGCCGTCGCTTTCCAGTTGCCGCACCACGCCGATGATCTGCTGTTGCGCGCCTTCGACTTCCTTAATCTTCACCGGGCCCAGCGCGTCCATGTCTTCGAGCAGCATTTCGGCGCCACGCTGCGAGAGGCATCCTACGAAGTGTTTGCGCACTTGATCGCTGGTCCCCTTAAGGGCCAGCGTCAGAATCTTGCGGTCCACCTTGGTCAAGACCTCCTTAAGGCTGTTGCTCTCCAGCAGTAGCATATCCTCGAACACGAACATGAGGTGCCGGATGGTGTCGGCCAGCGCGGAATTCTCTTTTTCGATGGATTCCAGGATCTCCTTGCTGGCGCCCGACTCCAGCCGGTTGAACATCTCCGACACCGCCCGCACGCCGCCATAGGATTCGCGGCTGAACTCGCCCAGCGCGTGCAGTTTCTGTCCGATCACGGCGGCGATCTTGTGGATGATCTCGGGCGAGATCTGATCCAGGTGCGCCATGCGCAACGCCACGTCCGAGCGAATCTGGGCCGGCAACGAGACCAGCAACGCGGCGGCTTGAGATGCGCTAAGGTGCGAGAGGATGAACGCGATGGTTTGCGGATGCTCGCTATGGATGAATTTCGCCAGTTGCTGCGGATCGGCCTTCTGCAGCGCGTCGAAGGCGGCTGTGTCGTTGCCCAGAGTCTTCACCAGCCGGTCCACCAGCTTCCGGGCGGCCTCCGGCCCAAATGCGTTCATGAGCAGCTTACGGGCGTAGTCGATACCGCCGCGGGAAACGTACTCCCGCGCCATGCACATCTGGTAGAACTCTTCGAGCACCGCCTCGCCTTCCTCGTTCGAGATCGTGGAGATGCGGGCTACCTCGCGGGAGACGGATTGGACGTCGTCTTCGGACAGTTCCCGCATCAGTTGCCCGCTGGCCTCTTCGCCCAGCAGCACCAACAGCATGGCGGCCTTGCGCACACCCGAGATCAGTTCGTTGCGCTTAATATTGGCAATCATCGCTTTTCATAGCGGCCCTTTCGCTGCCGCTAGGGCTTTTCATTGAGCCATGTGCGCAGGCTCTGCACTTGCACGATCGGGTCCTTCTTGAGACTCGCCTGCAAATACTTGGTCAGCACGTCTTTCTTATTGGTGGTCGGGGCGGGCGACTTGATGGCGTCCAGCGCCTCGGCTTCCAAGCGCGCCTGCAAGTCGGCCTGGTCACCCAGCTTGGCCTGCATTTTCTTCTCCACGGAATCGCCGGCGGGCAAAGCCGGTTCGCCCGCGGCGCCCGGCGGCAACGCCGTCTGCACCGTGGCGGTTCGCGCCGAGCCGCGGAGCAGGCGGCGAAACCCTACCACCACCAGGGCCAGAAGCAGGATCGCACCGCCGGCCGCGGCGCCAATTCCCTTAGCGGTACCCAGCCACGCGGGCAGCCGGCTGGCTGGCGCCGCCGATCCGGGAGCTGGAGCCGCCGGAGCCGGGGGCTCGGTGCGCAACGTGGCGTCGAAAGGCAGAGTCTCCACGATCAGTTGGTCGCCGCGTTCGGCCTTGAAGCTGATGACTCCAGCCACCAGGTCGCGGATGGTCTTCAGTTTTTCAGGAGAAGGCGGGATCAAGACCTGTTGCAGATGCGGAGGCTTGCCTTCCCATCGCACGTCCTGGTCCAACAGCAACGAGACGGACACACGCTTCAATTCGCCCTGCGGCAACTTCACGTGGCGGACCTGGCGGCTGGACTGGTAGTTGATCTCCTCGGTCCGCCGCGAGGCCCCCGCTGTCCCGCCGGCTGGGCGCGCCGGGGGATGCGGCAGATTGGAGGCCGTGCCGGGAACGCCGCCCGCCAGGGCCGCCGGCGCGACATCCTCGCTTTTCTGCGAGCTCACCATTACCGAGCGGGCCGGGTCGAAGCTTTCCTCGCTCTGCTCGCCGCTTGAAAAATCGCACTCGGCCGATACCGATGCCCGGAAGCGGTCGGCGCCCAGCAACGGCTCGAGCGTCGACTGGATCTTGGTGAGCAGGCCCTTCTCGACCATTTCCCGGTATTCCAGATTAGCTTCCGATCCCTGCAGGCCGTCGTCGCCGGACTTGCGCGGGCGGTTGAGCAGGTTGCCGCGCGTATCCACCACCGAAACCGCCTCCGGCGCCAGTCCTTCCACGGCGCTGGCCAGCAGATTGCAAACGGCCATCACGTTTTGCGCGGAAAGCTGGGCGCCAGGACGCAGCCCCAGCACCACGCTGGCCTTGGCGGGCTGGCGGGCTTCCAGGTAGACCGACTCCTTGGGGAAGCTCAGGTGCACGCGGGCCCGCTCCACTTCGGCCAGCGACACGATGGAACGCTCCAGTTCGCCCTCCAGGGCGCGCCGGTAGTTCACGTGTTCGGCGAAGTCGGTCATTCCGAAGCTGGTCTTATCGAACAGTTCAAAGCCCATGCGGCCGCTCTTGGGCAAGCCGCTGGCGGCCAGTTGCAGGCGCAGTTCGGCCAGCCGCGCCGAGGGCGCCAACACTGTCGAGCCACTTTCGGAAAGCCGGTATTCCGTCGCGGTTTCCTTGAGCTTCTGGACCACCGCGCCGGCGTCTTCCGCGGCCAACCCCGTATACAGAGGGCGAAAGTCTCCCTCGTGCCGCCATTGCGTGAATCCGTACAGGGCGGCGGCCACCAGTACCGCGGCGGCCGCGATGCTGAGCTTTTGCGCCATCGAGAGGCGCGCTAGAAGCTTCTTCATCTGTTCCATAACCGGCGACCGCTAGACCTGCATCTGCATGACAGCCTGGTAAGCCGAGACCACCTTGTTGCGGACCTGCAGGAAAGTTTCGAAGGCCAGTTCCGCGCGCTGCGTGGCTAACGCCACGGTGTGCACTTCTTCGCCATCCCCGGCCAGAAAGCGTTCCACGGTTTTACCCGCGTCGCCGCGCAAACGCTCCACGCCGCCGATGGCATTGGCCAGCAGCGATTGAAAATCGCCGGCGCCGCCGGCGGAGACGCCGCCGCCCGGTGTGCGCAGATCCGGCAACTGCACGGCGCGAATGGGTGAAATCGGTGAAGACATGCTGATTCCCTAACTCTTACTTGAACAGATCGATCGAACGCATGATCATGTCCTTAACGGCGGAGATCGCCGCCACATTGGCCTCGAAGCCGCGCGCCGCGCCCGTCAGGTCGACCATATCCTCAGCCGGGTTGATGCGCGGGAAGGCGACGTAGCCATCCGGGCCCGCGTCCGGATGGCCCGGCAGATAGCGCCGCTCCGGATCGCGCGTGTCCACGCTGATCTCGGCGACCGCCACGCCTTCCTGCAAATGCGACTCGAACAACGACCCAAAGGAGGCCGCCATGGGTTGCGAGCCGAAGACCGCATCCTTGCGCCGGTAGGGGCCGCCCTCCGGGGTGCGGGTAGTTTCGGCGTTCGCCAGGTTCTCGACCAGCAACTCCGCGCGCGTACGCTCGGCCGCCATACCCGACGCGCTCACGGTCATGGCTGAAAACAGGCTCATGTATTGCTCCCGGTCTGCAGCGCCGCCCGGATCGCCTGCACTTCGCTGCGCACGAGGTTGGATGCCAGGTTGAAACGCATATCGTTCTCCGTCAACAGCCGGGACTCCCGGTCCAGGCTAACGTTGTTGCCGTCGTTCTTCACCGGCAATCCGGCGACCTCGAAGGATTGCGGCGTCGCTCCGCCAAGGGCCGAACGGAACTCCGATTGAAAGTCGATGTCCTTGGTCTTATAACCGGGCGTATCCGCATTGGCGATGTTGGAAGCCACCACCTTCTGGCGGGCGCTCAACAGATCCATGTAGTGTTCCAAGGTGTCCGACAAACGGCTTAGCATGCCACTCTCCGGTAAGCAACCCGAGATCCATCCCTAAGTGCCGCAAAATGAGCCGCGGCGGAGATGTGCGCCGCCAAGATCCCGTCGGGGCGCAAACATTTTGGCGGGCGGAGCGGAGGCACGGGCAGCGGCGCAACCAAAGCGGGTGGGATACGCGCGCCATGCGTGGGCGAGGTCGGGGTCATGTCGTAACAAGCGATCGGCGATCGGCGGTCGGCGTTCGCCCAGCGGGAGGATCGGAGGTGGCACGTAAGTCGGGCTGAGAGCTGACTGCTGCAAGCTGAGTGCAGCGGCAACACTGCAGCGAGACGGACAGTCCGAGCTAGAGAAGGGCGCCGATTTTTTCCTGGATCTGTTCGGCGGTGAACGGCTTCCGGATATAGGCCGCGGAACCCAGACGGATCGCCTGGCTGACCTTTTCTTCGCTGCCTTCGGTGGTGATCATCACCACAGGCAGGTTACGCCATTGGTCGGCGCCCTTGAGCTCCGCCAGCAGGCCCAGACCGTCCATATTAGGCATATTGATATCCGACAGAACCAGATTGAGGGGATGATTCCGGACGATCTCCAGAGCCTCGAGGCCGTCGCGGGCCTCAAAGATTTCGCCGATAGCCAGGGCGGTTTGACGCAACACCCGGATCAGGATCTTCCGAATGGCGGTGGAATCGTCTACGACTAAAATGTTCAAAGCCATACTCCCTTCTTACTATCGGTCCGGAACCGGTTTCCCTTTACGGCTCCGGCCGGCGCCGGGCCAACGGCGGCATGCTTATAAAGATCGGCCCCGGTCCGCCGATAAGTACTTGGGACATGCCAATGATAGACAGTGACAAAATGGTTAGCCACATCCGCACCGCCGCCGAGGAAGTTTTTTCGACGATGTTGGGCACCGAGCTCCGCTTCACGGAGTCTTACTGCGACAAGGGTCCTTCACACCCGCTGGACGGCGTGATCTGCCTGATCGGAATGGCCGGCGAGTGGACCGGCACCGGTACTACATCCTGCTCGGCCGAGTTCGCCTGCCGGATCGCCTCACAGATGCTGATGGCTGAATACGCGGTGGTGGACGCCGACGTTCTGGACGCGGTGGCGGAGATCGCCAACATGATCCTGGGCAATGTGAAGACGGCGCTGGAGAAATCCCTCGGAACGATGGGGATGAGCATTCCGACCGCTATTTTTGGCAAGAACTTCCTGGCTAAGAGCTTCGGCGACGAAACCTGGACCGTAGTTGTGTTCGAATGCGACGGGCAGCGCCTGGAGGTCAAGTTGTTCCTAAAACCGGCTGGCGCGGGGCCTGGGCCGGGTTCGTCAAAAACATGTACGCCGGTTTACCTGCGGGCGTAACGGCCGGGCGGCTGCCGCATCGCCACGCCCAGCCCTGCCGCGAGAAGACGTGAAGCCGCCAGAAACGCTTAAAAAGAGCAACCGGCCGGACCTCAAGCCGGAGGCCGGACGGTCACTTGGGCTCCGCCTGTTTCGGCTCCGGGTGGAGGCCGTACTCGCTCAGGATGACGATGTCGACGCGGCGGTTATGCGCACGTCCCTGCTCGGTTTCGTTGGATTCCAACGGCACCGTGTCGGCGTAACCCGCCACGGCCAAGCGCTGCGGCGCGATATCGAAGCGGGACACCAGCAACTCGAGCATGGCGATACTGCGCGCGGCCGAGAGTTCCCAGTTGCTGCGGAAGCGGGAGTTGTGAATGGGCACGGAATCGGTGTGTCCCTCTAGCCGCACCTGGCTCGGCAGCGCGGCGATGGCCCCCGCGATTTTTTCCACGCTGCGATAGGTTCCCGGATACACGGCATCGTCGCCGGAACCGAAGAAACCGGATTCGCGTAAACTGATCACCAGGCCGCGCTGATCGAGGGAGATCCGGAGCTGGCCCTTTTCTATCTCCGGCTTCAGGGCCACCTGCAAGGATTCCAGAGAACCTGCCAGGTCCGCCGGGGGTTTATTTTCGCGAACCGTGGGCTGCACTCCTCCGGGGCCCTTCATCATGGCGTTTCCCTGGCCCTTGTTGTCCTTCGCGCCCCCCAAAATAGCCGCCACCACGGCCTTCACCTGTCCCTCTTCGAGCGCTTTGCGAACCGACTCGGAAACCCGCGCGGCGTTGCCGTGATCCGCTTGGGCCGAGGCGAACATCACCACGAAAAAAGCAAAGAGCAGGGTGATGAAGTCCGCGTAGGAAACCAGCCAGCGCTCGTGGTTGGCATGTTCCTCGGTTCTTCGGCGGCGCCGCATAGGTGCCTTTCTACTGCCCCGCGGCAGCCTCCGCGGGCTGGCCGGAGGCCGCCGGCGCCGGGCTTTCCTTGGGGGCCTTGCTGGGGGCCGGTGGGGGGGCATAGGCCTCCAGCTTGATCCGGATCAGCTTAGGATTCAAACCTTCCGCGATTCCCAGCACGCCTTCGAGCATCAACTCGCGCATCTCGACGGCGGAGTGCATACGCGACCTGAGTTTGCTGCCTGCCGGAAGAAATAATATGTTCGCCGAGGCGACCCCGTATACAGTGGCCACAAAGGCCACCGCGATTCCCCGGCCCACTTCGTCGATATTGGCTAGATGCTTCATCACCTGGATCAGCCCCAGCACGGCGCCGATGATCCCGATAGTGGGTGCGTATCCGCCCGCCGCTTCATAAACCTTGGCTTCGGCTTCCCCGCGATGCTCTTCCAGGGCGATCTCCAGCTCCATCATGCGGCGCAACTCCTGCAGATCGGTCCCGTCCACGGCCAGATTCAAGGCCTTGCGCAGAAAGGGATCTCGAATGGTCTCGGTCTCGCCTTCCAGGGAGACGATGCCGTTCTTGCGGGCCTTGGCGGCATAACCGATGATCTGCTCGACGACCGCCTCCGGCGCGTGGCTGGCTTCGAAGAAAACCGTGCCGAACTTGCCGGCGGCGCTGCGCAGAAGATCCATCGGCGTGGTCACCATCACGGCTCCCAGGGTGCCTCCCAGGACGATGATGGCGGCGGTCAGTTGCGCGACATCGCTCACCTTGCCCTTCTCGAGCACCAGGCCTCCCAGGATGCCGGCCAGCGCCAGCGCCAGGCCGCCCATGGTCGCCAGATCCGGCCGGCGCCCGGACGGTTTTTTCACTGCCTCATGAGCCGGCGCAATTGTCTCTGCCATGTCCTATTCGATTTCCGCCGTCCACAGGCTCCTCCGCAGTCTGGCTCTGCCCCGCCCGGATCGACGGGCTGAACAGAATGCCGCAGTAGATGGCCCGGCGGAACTCCACTACCCGCCGGACTACCTCGGCGGCTGGTTCCAGCACCATCAGCTTCTGCCCGGTGGTCAGACTGATCACCGTGTCGGGCGTCGCTTCGATCGATTCGATGAGGTCCGAGTTGAGCACCAGCGGCAAGTGGTTGAGGCGCGTGAGGTGAATCATGATCTCTCAATCCTTATCGGCCGCGCCCGCCTTGGCAGGTCCGGTTTCCAGCAGAAAGCCGCGCTTCCGGCCGGCTTCGACGATGCGGCCGCCGAACCGCAGCTTGCCGTTGAGCAAGCCATCCAGCAGCCGGTTCACCGGAAAGTCGAAGGTCAGCACGTCGCCTTCGGACAGACGCAGCAGATCCCGCGCCAGCAGCCGGGGGCCTCGCAGGCGCACGTCCAGACCGAGTTGGGACGGCCTGACGCGCGCCAGCATGGCCGCCTGTTCGGTCTCGGTCGACTGGGTGCGCCGCATGGACCACTGCTGGTCGAACTTTTGGCGCATCATTTTAGCGATGATGGAGGGGACCGCAATGTTCATCATTCCCACGTTGTCCCCGATGCGTATTTCGATGCCCACGGCGACGACTGCCTCGGTGGGCGCCAACACGCGCAGGAATTGAGGCTCGGTCTCCACCGTATGGATGGTGAACTCGATGGGAGCGACCGCCTGCCAGGCTTCCTTGAGGTCGTTCAGAATGATCCGAAAAAGGCTGTCGAGCAGTTTCTGCTCGATCTCGGTGATCTCCCGGCGGAGAGCCGCGGTGGTCTTGCCATCGCCTCCCAACAGCACTTCCAGAATGGGGAAAACCAGCGCCGGACTCAGTTCCAGCAGTCCGTACCCGTCATAGGGCCGCAGGCCCAGCGAGAGCATGCAGGTGGGCGAGGGCAACCCGTTCAGGAACTCCTCGCAGGAAAGCTGCTCGACGCTCACCAGGTTCACCAGGAGATACGTGCGCAAATACGCCGAGAGACTGGAGACCAGATTGTGCACGAAGGTCTCGTGAAGCTGGTGAATGGCCCGCAGTTGCGACTTGGCGATGCGATCCGGGCGGCGGAAGTCGAAAGGCACCACCTTCTTGGCTGGGGACTCCTGTAGACGCCCCCCGGCGGCCGTGCTGAACAGCGCGTCGATTTCCTGTTGCGATAAGGTGCGATTCAAGCTGAGCCGTCCTAATACTGTATCGGCGGGCGGGGACGCAGCTTTAGGCCGGCGCAAATTCGCGCCCAGGCAGCCGATGAGATCATGGGGGAGCAGGCCATCCCCCGGAGTGGCCTTTATTTATGGATATCGCACCTGTCAATAATCCGGGGCAGGCTCTCCCGGCCGTGCCCGACACCGCCAACCCCCAATGGCTGGCGGAAAACCGCGAGTTGATCCGCAGCGTCAAGGGCATTGACGCCTCCGACCTCTTCGGCGAAGGCCGAGAGCTCACCTTCGCTTTGGACCGGGACGCCAAGCGGCCGGTGGTGCGGGTCGTCGACCAGCAGACGGGCGAGATCCTCTGGCAATCGCCGCCCGAGTATATGTTGCGGCTGGCGCAGACTCTGGGCCAGCGCCTTGGCTAACGGGCGGCTAAAGGACGGCTAAAGGCCACCGCGCAAGTCCGGACGTATTCTACCGATATGCAGTGCGAGGAGATCCTATGCCGCTACAAGACGCTTACCTGGAAAGCCAGGTCCTGACCGCCGACCCACTGGAATTGGTGCGTCTGCTTTACCGCGCCGCGGGCGATGCCACGCGCAGCGCCAGCGCCCACCTGGCCGCCGGCCGTATCGCGGAGCGTTCCCGCCAAATCTCGAAGGCCCTGGCCATTTTGATACAGTTGTCCCGTTCGCTCGACCATACGCGCGGAGGCGCGCTGAGCCGCAGCCTGGCCGAGTTGTACGATTATATGCAACGCCGGCTGTTGGAGGCGAATCAGTGTCAGAAAGCGGAGCCCCTGGTGGAAGTGGGTGGCTTGCTGGCCACCCTGCTGGAGGGCTGGGATCAGATTCGCAATACACCCGAGCGCCTTGCCGCCCACGGGAACCCACTTCCGGCCACCGGCGGGAACCAGTCCGCGGAATATGGCGGGTATCCCGCGGTGTTCGCGCCGGCGGCCGCGGCGGAGTATGCCTCGCAGAGCTGGAGTTTCTGACTAGCCAGGCTCCGCCCTGGTTTGGCGAGCTTAGCTCGCCTGTGGAGTTTCTAAGTGGGGCAGGCTCGCAGCCTTGCCAGCCAAACGCCGAAATGGTTATATGATTCCTGCGCCTCTACAAACCCGCCGCGGAAGCGGCGTCCACGGCGCCAGCGCCATCGGCCACCCCGAAAATCACCTGCAGCCCATTGACTCCAAAAATCTTACGCGAAATTGGCTTCGCTATTGGATTCGTCTGTCCAAAAAACATTTCGAAGCCCCAACCCGCCCTACCTGCACAATCCTGCACAATTCTGCCCAATCCCATGAAAATCGGCATCGATCTCGGCACCACCAACTCCGCCCTCGCCTACATCGACGAACGCGAAGCCGAAGATCGCGACTTCCCCCCCATCCACATCTTCGAAAGGCCCCAACTGGTCGCCCCCGGACGTACCGAGCCGCGGCGCACCCTGCCGTCTTTCCTCTTCCTCGAAGATGGCCAGCCGGTGGGCGTCTACGCGCGCGAGCAGGGCGCCCTCGTGCCCACCAAGCTGGTGCACTCCGCAAAGTCGTGGCTCTCCAATCCCAACGTCGACCGCACCGCCAAAATCCTCCCGTGGGATTCGCCCGAGACCGGCCGCGTGCTCTCGCCGGTGGAAGTCTCGGCACGCTACATCCCGCATTCCGGGAAGCCTGGGATAAGATTAAGCAGCTTCCGCTGGCCGATCAGGATATCGTCCTCACCGTGCCCGCCTCCTTCGACGAGGAAGCCCGCGAGCTCACCGTGATGGCCGCCGAGCAGGCCGGCCTGCCCAAGCTGACGCTGCTCGAAGATCCCACCGCTTGTGCGGGGCCCGTGCTATTTTTGGACTGGAGCGCGGATGAGCATAGTGATACAACCGGAGTTGGAGTCCAGGCTTCGCGCAAGGGCCGAAGCGGAGGGCGTTACGGTCCAGGCTTACGTCGAGCGGCTGGCCCGCGACGACGAAGCCGCGGAGGAGGAGCTTGAAGCCTTGGCGCTGGAAGGTCTCAATTCCGGCCAGTCGATCGAAGGCTCTGAGAGCTATTGGGATGAGAAGCGCCGCCGAATCGTCGATCGCTACCGGAACACCGGCGCTCGGTGAGAAGCCGCTACACGATTAAAACCGCGAGCCGACTCTGACATCGAGGATTATGCCGATGATCTCGAACGCAATGCGAGCCTCGATGTGGCGCTACGCTTCCTGACCGCCGCGGACGAAACGTTTTCCCTCCTCGCTACCCAGCCGAACATAGGCTGGCATGCGCGGCTCAGGACCCGGCGCTTGGCACGCTACGCATGTTCCGCGTCTCAGGGCTTGAACGGATGCTCATTCTCTACGGGCCGTTGGAAGACCGGTGGATATACAACGCCTCGTCCACGGCTCCCGCAAGCTGCAGGCGCTCTTGCGCCGGCGGGAAATCGAGTGATTCGGAGACTGCTCGAAGAGCCCGCCGCCGCTTTCTACTCCTGCATCGCCAACAACCTCGCCCAATCCCGCAAGCTGCTCTTCGATGGTTCATTGGTAATTACGGCCGACCGCCCCAGTCCTCTGTGTCCAAATCTTCAACTTCCTGGAAGTGGCGATCGCGAGTTACCAGGACCATACCGTGATGTATCGCGGTAGCGGCAATCCAGATATCGTTCTCGGGAAGTGGCCGCCCCTTCTCCCTTAGGCGCTGCTTCAGGCGTCCGTATTCAGGCGCGACATTAAGATCGCACGGGACGATGGATCTGCCAGCCGCAAATCGCGCCACCCTCTCCGTGTTCTCGGATGGTCGTCCGGATTTCGCAGCCCCGAAGAACAACTCGCCGACCGCGACTGCCGGAATGAACACTTCGGTTGCCTGGTCGAGATGGGACAGCACCGTATCGTCTCCCTCCAGGAGGGCGATGACGATGTTGGTGTCGAGCAAAAACCTACCACTCGCCGGCATCGACCCTTTCGCAGCCTTCTTCAATCGCTTGCGTCATCTGCCGGGCCGAAACGGAATCGAGAGAGGATGCGAATCGGCGCATCGCCGCGCCGTGCTCGCCCTTCGGCGCCGAACCGGCCAAAGAAGCCACGAACCGGAGCACCCGCTCCTGCATTTCCGGAGGCAATGCTTCGACCTGCTTCGCGATCTCGCGTCTGACGTCCATCTGCCGAGTCCCTCTATGCTCTAGGATACACTCCCGTGAAGTGCCCGGCATCTCCCGCAATGCGCTCAGCGTTGCTCTGAGAATAACCCAGCAGCCCTGCCCCGCAAAGTCCGGAATATCGACTACGATCAAGTGGCCGGGATCGGTGCTTCCCAACTGCCATGACCGGCGTGTCACGCGAGGAATCCCCGTGGACGGCCGGCGCTTCCCAAATCGGGACTTCGCGGGCCTTTGGGCTTCACTTCTACCGTTCGGGCATTACACGTCCAGCGGATTACTTCCGGATGCGCCGTAACCGAGGGCCAGCGGCCAGTGGACGCCCGAGACTTGCCGAAAGACTACAATAGAGCGAATATGGACAGCGGCGAGCTGGGGCATTTTTCCCTACTCGAAAAAATCGGCGAGGGCGGCATGGGCCGGGTCTACAAGGCCCGTGACAAACGTCTGGATCGTTTCGTCGCCATCAAGCTGCTGGCCGAAGCGCGCAGCACCGATGCCGGCCGCCGCGCCCGCTTCGTGCAGGAAGCCAAAGCCGCTTCCGCGCTGAACCACCCCCACATCATCACCATCCACGAAATCGGCGAGCAGGACGGGCAGACCTTCATCGTCATGGAGTTGGTGGATGGCAAGCCGCTCAACGAGCTGATCCCGCGCAAAGGGATGCGGCTCACCGAAGCGCTGCGCATCGCCGCGCAAGTGGCTGGCGCGCTCACCGCCGCGCATGCCGCCGGCATCGTGCACCGGGATCTGAAGCCCGCCAACATCATGGTGGATGCGCATGGCCGCGCGAAGGTGCTGGACTTCGGCTTGGCAAAGCTCTCGGCGCCCGCCGCCGTCGGCGCTGACGAAGCGACCCGTAGCCTCACTACGGACCAACCGGTCAGCGAGGAAGGTGTGATCGTCGGCAGCGTTCCCTACATGTCGCCGGAGCAGGCCGAAGGCAAGCCGGTGGACGCGCGCAGCGACATCTTCTCTTTCGGCGCGGTGCTCTACGAGATGATCACCGGGCAGCGCGCGTTTCGAGGCGAGTCGAAAATCTCCACGTTGGCCGCCATCGTGGAGAAGGCCCCACCGCCGGCCAGCAAAATCTCTTCCACCACGCCGCCGGAGGTGGAGCGGCTGATCGCGCGGTGCCTGCGCAAGGACGTCAACCGGCGCAGCCAGAACATGGCGGATGTGAAGCTGGCGCTGGAGGAATTGCGGGACGAATCGGAATCGGGGAAGCTGGCCCGGCCCGCCGCGGCGGTTGAAGCGGGAACGCGCCGCTGGGTATGGCCCACGGTGGCGGTCGCATGCGTGCTGATCGCAGCAGCCGCATTCATCGGGGTTTATTTCAACTTTCGCGGGACTCAGTCGAAAAGCCCTGAACTGGCGCGAGTGTCGCCCGACGACGGGCACTCCTATGGCCACCGGCGATCTCGCCCGACGGCGGATTCGTGGCCTACGTGTCGGACCGCTCCGGCAAGGACGAGTTGTGGCTGCAACAGGTGGGCGGCGGGGGCCCGATCCAGTTAACCCATGACAACGAAAACGAAAAGGTAGAAGCTCCGGCGTTCTTCCCTGACGGCAAGCGAATCCTTTACGAGAGAATCTCCGCAGACACGGGGAAAAGCACCATCGAGGCGATTTCCGCGCTGGGGGGAGAGCCAATGGTGCTGACCGAGGGCGTGGGCGTAAGTCGCTGGGGTTGGACGCCTTCTCCGGATGGGCGCCAGATCGCTTACGTCGAGAGCACGCAAGGCGCCGAGAAGCTGATGACGCTGTCGTCCAACGGCGGCCAGCCGCGAGAATTGCCTGCCTGGGCACGCGTGCGAAACTTGGGCTATAGCAGTCCCGTGTGGACACCCGACAGTCGCTACCTTCTCTGTCCCCTGATGGTGAAACCGGGCGAAGCCGCAAACGCCGAGGAGTGGGAGTGGTTCGCGTTTCCGGTGGACGGTGGCGACCCGGTGGTCACGGGAGCAGGCGCAACGTTGCGCGCGGCGGGACTTACGCTGGCCGAGCCGCGGCTGATGACGGGCGATCGCGTTCTATTTGACGTCGTTGGTGGAACGGCAGGGCTGTCCAACGTCTGGGAAATCCGCCTCGCCCCGGGCTCGTGGCGCGTGCGGGACGTTCCGCACCAGCTCACGTTTGGAACGCTGAACGAAATTCCCACCAGCATTAGTGCCACAGGCACTGTGGCGCTCGAAGTTGGAAGCAATCTCAACGACCTCTATCTGATTCCCCTCGCTGGAACACCCGACGGATTCTGTTTTCGTCGTGGATACATTTGACAACGGCAGATGGCTCGGGGTCTGGCTAGGGCCGCCGGGATCGAAGGCGTCCTTGCGGGTGTATCTAGTCCCCTGGAGGGAGGAGCCGGTACCGCAGTCGGATTGGATAAGAATCCCAGTGCCCGACGGAGCCGGGACCGTCCCTTGGCGCGTTTCCCCCACGAGCAACTTCGTCTACTTCTTCAAGGGATCAAAACTCATGGCGATCCGCTTCGATCCAAAGAGGACCACCTTCAGCGAGCCTCAAGAAGTCAAGTTCGCGCCAGTCTCCGCGATGACGCCGAAGCCCGACGACCTCTGGGCGGCTCGCGGCCCGGGGCTGGTTTTTTCGCGTGAGGAGCTCGGTAATTCCTCTGTGTGGCTGATGAAGTTGCCGCGTTGAGCCGGGCGAGAGATACCATCGCTCCGGGCTAAGAACGGCGTATGGGAAGCGTCGGATCGGGATTCCGAACGCATCGTTGGACACTCGGTAGGTAACCAGAACAGCGTTGTGGGAACCGGCGGGCAGACCGACGGATCACGCGCCGCGTCGATGTTACGCCGGCAACCCTAGACCACGCCCCAACGCGCGCACCTGCCCGAGGTCACCAGCTACACCCTGCCCGCGGTACCGCGATAGGCCGTCAGCAACGGGCCGCCACGACGCGCTATCGGCTCCTGGCCACCCTGATCACACCCCATTCAAAAACAGTCTTCCCTAGCGTTTTCCACGCGATGCAGCCCACCGCCGCCTTCCAGCACCCGGACGCCGCCACACCCCGTGCTATCGTAGAGACGGGAAGATATCGCTCGCTTACAGGGCCAGCCGCGATATCACCCCGATCCAGCTAAACAAGCGCCAACATTCTTACTTAGTATGATCTTTGCGCCTCGACAACCCCGCCACCTAAGGAGCGGCCGCCGAATCACCCTCCAGCGTATTGATTTCAATAA
>Ga0187871_10001279_pt1 | contig 22111 bp, 14 predicted proteins | sample June2016WEW_16_1_FD_132988 | JGI IMG/M metagenome (GOLD analysis project Ga0187871, IMG submission 132988) | Peatland microbial communities from SPRUCE experiment site at the Marcell Experimental Forest, Minnesota, USA - June2016WEW_16_10 | ecosystem: Environmental > Terrestrial > Soil >...
AGCGTCACCCTTTTCGAGAAAACCCCTATTTTATGCGCTCTTCAGGTCCCCGAGGCAGGTGCCGAATTTGCCGAAACTGTTAACCAACTGATTCTCTTCGACATTTAGCCGGACAGTAGTGAATCAACTTAAAGGGTCTAAGCCACAGCCTGCGACGTTGTGTCGCCCCTCAAAGACGCGACTGCGCTAGCCTCGTCCCTCTCAATATCAAACACAGCGGACAATCGAGTCATCTGAAGCAGGTCATTTACTCGCTTATTCAGGTTTATGAGCCTAAGCTGACCACCCTGATTCCGAACAGTCGTGTGGGTCTTAACCAATTCGCCTATTCCTGAGCTGTCCACATACTGCACTTCATCTAGGTCTAGAACAATCTTCTTATTTCCTTTGTCTAGCAGTTCGCGGACAATCTCGCGGAGCATGACATTTCCCTCGCCCAGCGTAATCCTTCCACTGATTTCTAGAACCGCAACATCGCCCACGTGGCGCGTGGTCGTTTGCATTTTGACCGGCGTGCGGTTTTGCATTCCGAGACCCAACCTATCAAGTACTTCGCACGCCGATGTCGCGAGTTCCTTTGATTCTGTGCGAACCACGATCAGCGAACGTCCCTCTTTGAGTACCTCCCTGAAGAATGCGGCGTCCTCAGCGCTCTTCTCGGGAGTTGTCGGTTTCGGAGCGTGCGCGTCCGTCGTTGCCACGGAACCGACAGCGGTACCCGCACCCGCACCCGCTCCCGCTCCCGTGAGCAGTGCGGCGGCACCGATCCCGAGCGCGAACACCGTCCCGATGCCGGGTAGAAGCACTGACGCCAACACACCGGTTGTTATCCCCGCGGCTCCCCCTACGAAGCCCCCCACAAATGCGCCCAGTTCCTTCGCGATGGTCTTCGCTTCGTTTTCCGACAGAGTTAGAAAAACGATGGACTCTTCTGGCATGCCCCGCTCCAGCAACTCTTTGACGGCCTTCTCCGCGTGATCACGCGAAGTGAACACTCCGATTGCAGTTTCCATGTGAGTCTCCTCTGTAACCGCGATTGGCTGACGCCTCCCCAATCGCGCGGCATCAGATATAGGCGGCAAAGTTTAGCAGGTTAGCCCAATATCGCCAAGTCTAAACTTCATTTTCGATGGATTTGATTCCCATCCCGTGCGCGGCCTTCGACTATCGACGTTTGGCCACTTGCCGGAGCGGAATCGGGATCCATAAAACTGGCAAGCCCATCAAAAGCATGGGCTTATCGGTTTCTCGGTTTCGCGCCGAGCGTGTTGGTGATAAATCAATTACACGCAATTGACGGCTCTGAACCCGAGGGTAGGCCCAAGCTTCTTACTGTGTCGCACCCCTGCTATGATGCCTGGCCAGAGGAGGAACCAATTGGAAATCTGTCTGGGGTAGTCCAGCAGTTGAGCAAGGAACGTACACGGCTTGAGAACGAACTGCATCGCGTAACAGCGGTCCTAACCGCCTTCGGAAAAGTTTACTTCTCCGGAGTTAAATCGAAGCGACCAATGTCGGTTGCTGGACGCAAGCGAATAGCAGCAGCGCAACGTGCGAGATGGGCAAAGCAAAAGGCTGGCAGCAAGCCCACAAAGCCTAAGCGCGCCATGTCAGCAGCGGCTCGAAGGAAGATTGCAGCGGCGCAACGAGCGCGATGGGCAAAGGTTCGAGCGAAGAAAGCTGGTTAGCGATCACGCAGCAAATCCCTCGGGCAACCAAATTCTGCGGCCCCGCTATCCGTCGCCATAGTGAGCCGCCGATTGTGTAATGGCGGTTCGCTGGATATAGCTCAATCTATTTGCTCGACCAAGTGCGGTGTCTTCTTGATTTCTTTTTTCTGGAACTGGCTGGAAGGTCGTTCGGCTGGATGGAGGAGGACGGGCAGGACTTGGGCAGAGTGTCAGGCGAAACCAGCAAGTTGCTGAAAACCAGGGGCTCCCAGTTCGGAAAGAAAAACGCGGCGGAGACGCAATCCAATGCGTCGATGGGGATTTCCGATGCGTTCAAAGCTGAAAGGTGCCAGGAGGGGGGAATCTAATCCCCCGCTTTCCAAGCGGCGACTTCAAAATAGCATCAATGTTGGTAAACTTCAATGCAGATGCGGGTTTCGACGGTGTTTTTGAATACACACTGAAATGACCCTCAGGACAATGTCGGGTGATCTGGGGCAATTCCGGCAGATGTTTTACTAGGAAATCCTAGAGCAATAATCGGCCTTACAATGCACTCGACCGCGCTGCTGGAATAGACCAACTCGTTAAGAGCCGAACCCCAGGGGTTCGCAAAGATGCGCGGGGGTTCGCCTACCCCTAGGCGCTTTTCGCCGTGACCATGGCCTGGTGAATCGCTGAAACCAGCGTTTCAAAGTCGAAGGAACCATCATGACGATGCCCGTTGATGACGAACGTCGGCGTTCCGTTCACTCCACTTCGGACACCGCCCCTGAAATATGCGCGGACACGGGCTTCGTACGTTCGCTGCTCCAACGCCTGACGCAACGCGGTGGTCGATAGCTTGAGCTTTTCGGCAAGATCCAAATAGAGTGCTTCGCCCAAGCGCTTCTGATTTTCGTACAACTTATCTTGCATCTCCCAGAACTTGCCTTGGACACCTGATATTTCGATGTGCCTTGACCTAGCGCATCCGGGAATCTGTCTTCCGTCAAGATTTAGTATTCTGCCGGGGACGCTGCCAATATGTGTGGCGGGTTTCCTGTGGAAATTTTCCTTGTAAGTTAACTTGTAGTCCTTCAATATCCGGCCTATCATCTTGTCCGCATGTGACATCCGCTTCGCCCTGACTCGTTAGGGGTCTCCTTTCCGAGTCAGGGCTTTTCATCTGGCAGACAACATGACTGTGATTTCATCGACGAAGATTATGCGTGGCCATGCTCCCGTTCGCTGCCCGTACTGCATTGAAGACGGCCATTTCAAACGCATGACAGACCACGCAGGTGGTCAACTGTTTGCATGTGAAAGATGCGGACATCTTGTCATGCCAGGTTCTCGGCATCAATGCCGCTGTGCGCATTGCGGGGATGTGAGCCGAAAGGCGTCATGAGACGAAGGCAATCCACTTCGGGTTAACGCGACTGGTTTACTGAGGCACGAGGAGAGGCATCATGCTTGGGTTCCTGAAGCGACGGTTTTCTCCCAAGGTGCAGCAGCAGAGATGCCCCGGATGGAAGATGGTTCCGGCAACCGAAGTGATGGACAACGGCGTTCGCCATCAAGTACGCCGTAAAGCACCCTGCACGGCAATGGTCACGCTGGACAGCAACGGGAATTGGAATTGCAGCGTGTGCGGCTGCAGTGGTAGAGATTCTAAGGTTAGGTTGGGCGAAGGCTGGCTTTGACCAAAGAGCGCAGCTTTAAGCTTGCCCAAGGCGAAAAACAGCGCGTAGGGAAACGGACAAACTATGCAACCCGCTCGGGTAGTCCTGCGACTTTGGCGGAGGTCGATTTCTTCGCGAGAATCGCGGACAATCGTTCTACCTGCTTGGTTTCGGCTTTCCGTTCCTTGCGAATCTCTTGCAATCTTTGCTCGTAACGCTGGGGTTCCAATCTCTCGTTGAGTCTCATGGGGGAGAAGTTCCTCAGTTCGCGGAGTTTAGCATTTTATTGAGGTTGTCGGGTGTGAATAGAGTGTGAAAATTGAATGGACTCCCGAGATTGTTCTGTGTCCTGACAAACTGACAATCGGAGAGGGCATCACTCTTCGTCGCTGGGTGTTCTGTGGGGCCTTCACCCTTGAACTCAGCCCTGTCGGATGTGCCCTTGAGCTGAATTTGTCTCTCAGAGTTGCTCTCAGATCGACCTTCTCCGCGGCGATAGCAGTAGCTGGAGCGGGTTTGGGAAGGGAACGAAGCTGATCTTTGATCCAATCCAAATTCTTGCCGCCATCACTTCCAATAGAAGCTGCAAACTCGTCCCGCGTTTTATACCAAACGACCGTCGTATTCGGCGAAGCGGCAGCTTGCAGCTTCTGCTTGGAGGCCGCGGGGGTTTCGTTTTCAAAGCTCCTCTGTTGCAGACGGAACTTCTTAGCTTGCACCTTCGGTATCCAGTCCACCGGATCGAGCGCGGCAACTTTCTTCAAGAAGTCGGCTTGCACATAATTGGCTCGTTCATCTTTGGGCACGAACGGAGAGGTTGCCATCCATGTCGGCCAATCTCCCCAGGGATCCAAGGTGTCGAGCACTTTAATGCGTGGGTCGACCGCGGAAGCGAGAATGCTGATACTGGCGCCGGAAAGCTGGCCAAACAGGCCTACACGGTCCATATCGAGATCGCCCCGTGCGCCCAGATAATTCAGCACCTCCTGCACGTCGTGAGCTGACGCTGCGAGGCATTCTTGCAAGTCGCTGACGAACCATTTCCTCAATGGCACATCGTGATAACGATGGCCCGTCAGTGCGGTGACGAAACCAACGGCGGCAAAACCACCTTTGGTGACGAACTTCTGAAATTTCGGATTCTGGAAGATTTTTGTATCGGACGGGTAGCCGTAGAGATGCAGAATGACGGCGGGCTTCTCTACTCCGGTTGGCCTCATTACATAGAGTTCGATCGGATCTCCCCATCTCCACTGCACCTGAATTAACTCCACGCTATAGCCGGAATCACTGTCGCTCTTCGAGCCGATCAGAGCGCGAAGCGGGCGCAGATTGCTCGTCTTCAGCGAGGGCGTTGAGAAGTCCTCGGCTACGCCTTCGAAGCGTTGGTCGCGAGGGTCGGCAATGGGCGGAGATGCAGGCGCCAGTTGCGCAAGGCTCATTCCCTGCGAGGATAAAAAAATGATTCCTGCCAGCAGCAGCTTGTGAATGAAAAATGTAGACAGTTGACTGCGCGACATTCCGTGTTTCACAACTCCTTTCAAAGACCGCAACCGAGAATTTACCGCCAGTAGCGAACGGATATAGTTCAATGGGATTAGAAATGGGCGAGCCGTTAAACGGCCCGCCCATGACGAACAGTTAGTAGCAAACTTACCGCACAGCGGCATTGGAACAGGCGTCGCCGGGTCCGATCTGGATGAAGTTGAAGTCGCCACTGAGCGGCGTGGACTTGATGCAGCCACCCATGTCGCCACCCACGTCTCCACCCGTCGGGTTGCCGTAGGCATTGAAAGTGCCGTTGCCTGGCGCAGCGCCGAGGGCTTTGCCATCGCCGTCCAGCTGTTGATAGTGAGTATGGAAGATCTGCACGCCAGGATCTCTGCAGGTGTGGGCGGAAACACTGCAGCCGGGGGGCTGCGCCAGAGCTGGAATGTAGTCCGGAGTAGCGTCGACTACATACTCCTCCGAGGCGTTGAGCAGATCCTTGACGTTAACTTCGTTGGTGACACTGGTGACCCAGCGCAACAGCGACCAAGCGCTATATGAGCCGGTGCGGACGTTCGGGAAGGAGAGGTTGCTGGTGCCCCAAATCTGCGCCTCGCTGCAGGGGAATCCTTTTCCTTCGCAGACCGTGGTCGCACCGGGCAGTTCCTGGTTTAGTGTACCGGGAATCGCAATCGGGTCGACTCCGTCCAGCGTGATGTAGCCATAGTGGGCGCTAGCGGCGAGCGGGCTCACGTTGCCAAAGCTGAAGAACGTGAAGCCGATGCCATCCAAGCTGTTATTGGTGACGGAATCTTGCACAGACTGTACTTCCTGGCCGGTGCCAATGGCGCGTGAGCGGAAGCCGTGGCCGCTCGCGCACGGCGTGTTTTTGAGCGGGTTGACGCCAGCGGTTTTCGCTTCTAAGCTCAGCCCGATTACCCGGTGGTCCGGAACTGTCTCGGTTGGGCGGCGCATGACCGTGGCTTCTGTTGTGTTGTACGTGCCGGAGAGGGGTTCGCGCAAGTATGCGTAGATCGGAGCTGCGGCCAGGCCGAACTCCGACGCGTCGCAGTCCGTTCCCGAAAACACTGCCTGCAGCTGCGAATTGCTAGCGTTCTTTAGGCCGGCAAGCTGTCCACCGCTTCTGCTGAAGACGAACACGATCGGGTCGATTCCAACATCGATCGTTGTCCAGGCTGTCTTCGTCAATGTCGCTTTTCCGGTGAAAGGATCGTCGAGAGCGGTAGTCGAGTCATTAACCTCGAATGCGTTGACGTGGAAGGACGATGTGGATCCCGGATAGCCAGTCTCCACCGAGTTGCCGAGCAATTCAGCCAAGGTGCTAAAAACTGTTTTCGTGCCAACTTTCGTTTCGTACTGGACGCAGGTTCCTGAAGCATTGTTATCGTTATAGCCGAGACCGTCCGTTCCGTCTCCGAATCCGGGGTCTCCGTTCCCTAACTTGGAATTGGCGCGGCAAGTTGCGAACAAGGCATCTTCCGCACGGATGTCGGAAGCACCCGCGTTCACCAGGACGCCCGTGTTGAGAACATCCTTAATGGATGTCGGAAGAGCGGAATCGGGTCCCCACAAAACGGTCGAGATTAGCGCCGGACTCGAAATCGCGTAAGTGTCACCCGCCGGGGCGATGACGAGGCACTGTGGTACTGCGAAGAAGCAGCGGTTTCCGATGGTGGAGTCAACGTTTACGTACAGCCAATAATGAGGGGTTGCAGCGCTGTCCCACACCACCCAGGTATTACCGGCGTCAGTGGTGTTCGTGCCCGGGCCGCCGCGGGAGGAGGGTACCAACGCTGGGCGCTGGTCTTCCATGTTCAACTTTGTGCTGCCAGTCCAGTGCTTGCAAGGCGGCGTGACCTTGACTTTAGCTGTGGCGCAATTGCCGTGGTTGAAAGCAGCCAGGGCGACGCTTTGCCACATGGCCGACGAACCTGAGGCGACCACGAGTCCATCCGGCGCCACGGCTTTGGCAGAGGGTACAACAGCGACCATCGCAGCCACTACCAGCGCCGCGAGGATTGCATTCATTCTGGACATTGCAATATCTCCTTTAGAAGATACTTCGTTTGTTCGAAGAATCAATTCACAGACATGTGCGCCATCGAGTCGACGCACTTGGGAACGAGGTGACCGCTCCACACCCACAATGCGGCTTGCGCGCACTTCGGATACCGGATCGGCAGGAGGATACTAACGGAATTGCTTCGCGGTGAGTGTGAACCGTTGAACAAAAGTATGTTAACGACAAATGAATTGTGGAAAATGAACAGAAAGGTGCGAAGAAAGAAGTAGCAAGAAAGTAGTTGTTCCACCTGCGGTGTCGATCGCGCTTCAGAGCAAGAAGAGTTTCTGTGGACGCGCGGCTTCTCCCGTGCAACTCACCGCTGCGGCAAAGCAATCTTCCAATCGCCTATTAATTAACGGGATTTTAATCTGACAATTCCGCTCGTCTTCTACAATCGCCCTTCTTTATTTATTACCCGATAAAAACTCCCGCTAGTTGGAGAGGCGATTCTGTGAGCTTCCTGCCTGTTGGTGTTTTAAGTCGCGGCGGCGTTGTGCTCGCGCTCGCGATGCTTTTGGTCTTCTGTTGTGCAGCCCAGCAGCAACCTGGGGAAAAGGCTTCGATCACCGGAACGGTGACGGACCCCTCCGGCGCGTTGATGCCAGGCGTGAAAGTTACGCTCGCAGGGGGAACGGTCAAGCTGGAAGTGGTGAGCAGCGCGACCGGAACCTACGCCTTTAAGAATCTTCCCGCTGGCACTTATACCCTCACGGCGTCAGCGGCGAACTTCACCCAGAAAGTACTTGACAACGTTGCGCTCACAGCGGGGCTTGAATTGCCTATGGACGTCGCTATGGAGCCAGCCTCAACCAGCGAAAAAGTGAACGTCGAGTCGAGCAACGTAGGGCATGTTGAGACAGAGACCGCGACGGTCGCAGGCACGATCGAAGAGAAAGAGGTTACTGGGCTGCAATTGAACGGGCGCAACTTTTCGCAGCTCATCGCGCTTGCGCCCGGCGTGAGCAATCAGACGGGGCAGGATGAAGGCAAAGTGGGCGTTGTGGGCAGCGTGAAGTACAGCGTGAACGGCGGTCGCGTCGAATACAACACCTTCGAAGTCGACGGCGGCGACGTCCTCAATACCGGATTGAATCGCTCGGCCAGCACGCTGGTGGTTTACCCCAGCGTCGATGCCATTCAGGAAGTGAAGGTGCTGACCTCGACCTACGGCGCCCAATATGGCCGCACGGCTTCGGGCACGGTGCAGGTAACGACGAAGTCGGGAACCGCCAAATTTCACGGTGGCGCTTACGAGTTCGTCCGCAACGAGTTCTTCAACGCGCGCAACTACTTCGATCAGACCGCAAAGCCTCCTCTCTACCGCCGCCAGGATTTCGGTGGCTACATCGGCGGTCCGCTCACCATCCCCGGGGTTTACAACACGAAAAGAGACAAGACGTTTTTCTTTTACTCCGAGGAGTTCCGCTACGAAAAAACTCCCATCGATTACAACCAGGCAGTTCCGGGGTTAAAAGAGCGCGGGCTAGTTATGACCGCGAATGGGATTCAGCCGAACATCAGCTCTCCTAACCAAAACACGGGAATAGTCGGGCAGGTTTTCGATTTCAGCGACGTATGCCCGCCTGCGGGAGGAAGTGGCAGCTTTAACCGGACTCAATACCCTGATTGTCCGTCGACGTGGCCTGTCGGCTCGACGCAGGCGGAGCCGATCGTGAGCTACCTGGAGGCCCTGCCTAGCGGTCCGCCCGCACCAAGTAATGCAGGCAATATTGGAGTGGACAAGAACTCACTCTTAATACTCAATGCGAACCTCATCCCTTTGCCTAATTCCGCGACCGGTTGCAACTACAATTTGCCCGTAACCACGATATTAGCGCCGTCCGATCCGTATCGCTGTTACGTAACGTCGGTTTCGCCTTCGACGTACTGGCGCGAGGAACTGTTCCGCATCGATCACAATTTGACGCAGAAATTGAAACTGTCGTTCCGCTATGTGCATGACCAATGGAATACGACTGTGCTGACTCCGCAGTGGAGCTATGAGAGCGTCACGAATCCGGCGGCGGGGACGTTCCCGACGGTTCAGAACTATTTCACCGGTCCGGGAATCAGTTGGGTATTTACGGTAAGTCACGCAATTTCGCCGACGCTGATCAACAATATCAACTTGAGTTACGCGAATTCCACGATCAGATTGGCGGATCGAAACGGGCCGGGAGGTGCCCAGTTCCAGCGCAATCCGTTGCTTGACGCCCCCTTGGTTGGCAGTGCCAGCGGCGGCTGCAATCCGAACCTCAGTGTGGATCCGGCCAGTGGGTATCCGGAATGCGGCATGGGTTATATCTTTAACAACGGCTTCGGCGGCAAGATGCCCGGCGTCGCCATCCTCGGCACCAACGCGGCCTACGGAGGCAGAGGGTTCCTGGAAGATCCCTCGTACATGCCTTGGGAACACTCAAATCCCACCTATTCCGTACGCGACGACGTGGGCAAAGCCATCGGAAAACATACGCTCACGTTTGGAGCGCAATTTGTTGACTACCAGCGCAACCAAGATAACAACGTGATCGGCGCCGCCTCAGGCGATACCGAAGGCTTACTGACGTACGCTAACAATTCCTATAGTACGGGAAACGCGTTTGCCGACTTCCTCATGCAGGAATCCCTCGTCTCGCAACCCGCGGAGCTCATCCAGAGCTTCACGCAGGACTCGGCCCAACATCGTTACTACCAGCGCTATCAACTCGCCGAACCTTATTTCCAGGATGACTGGAAGATAAAAAGCCGGTTGACCTTGAACCTTGGTTTGCGCCTGAGCTTATTCGGAAGCTATCGCGAAAAATATCACCAGGCGTGGAATTGGGAGGCGTCGCAATTTCAGCAGGGCCGGTTCAGCGTGGATCCGTTGAGCGGCGCACTTTTGGATCAAGGGAACTTTGTTTCTTTCAATCCAACCACTTTCGCCCTCGATCCCGACGCAGTCAGCAGCCTTGGCCTGGTGCAGTGCGGGGTAAATCACGTCCCGGCCGGCTGCACGACCGGGCACTTGTTTAACTGGGCGCCGAGAGTTGGGTTCGCATGGGATCCCAAAGGCGATGGAAAGACGTCGATTCGAGGTGGTTACGGCATTTTCTACGAGCACGGGACCGGCAATGAGGCTAATACCGGCTCGCTCGAGGCCAGCGCTCCCGTCGTTCTGAGCGTCACGCAACCAATTCCTTTCAGCCTGATGTGCATTGGGAACGTGGGCTTCGGCCCTACGTTCAATCAACAGGTGGGCGCGGGAAATTACTGCGGCGGGAGCAACGTGCCGCCAAATTCGCTTTATCCCATCGATGTTACTGCCATCCCGACCAAGGCCGTCTGGCCCTACGTGCAGCAATGGAGCTTCGGCATCCAGCGTGAGGTGCAACACGATTTTGTGATGAATCTTGGATACGCGGGCAGCAAAGGGACGCACATGACGGTGGAGCGCCAGCTCAACCAATTGCCGCCCTTGCCGGCGAACGAGAATCCTTTCGGTCCTAACGAGCCGTTAACCACGAGCGACTGCACCGTTCCGCCTCCGGCCACTACCGGTAATCCCGGAGCCGCCGGTGTCCCGTTCCAGTTGCTGAGTGGCACATTGGTGGGGCCGACGGATCCTGCCTACGTTCATATGCAGGCGGCTTGTGCGAACTTCTTTACTCCGAGCCTAAACTCGCTGCCGCTTCATCCCTACCCAGGCCTTGGACGGGTGCTCTCGTTAGAGAATGGTGCAGATTCCACCTATCACGCGTTCCAGCTTGGTGTGCGGCGCACCCGCGGCTCGCTTACCACCAGTCTTTCCTATTCGTATAGCCACTCAATCGACGACTCTTCCGACCGCAGCGATCCGGTGCTGGTGAACTCCTACGATCTCCGCGAGAATCGCGCGAGCTCGAATTTTGACGAGAGACATTTGCTGACTTTGAGTTACATCTATCAACTATCGTTCCGCAAACTGGTTCATAACATCGCCGACTGGGCCAATGAGCGCGAGCGTCAGGCGCAAGACCCAGTGCCGCCAGGCTCCAGTTGCTGCTCTGGATTTGCCGGAAACCTTCTGGATGGCTGGGAGTTCTCCGGTATCACTCTGTTTCATTCCGGTGTGCCCTTTACCGTGATCAACAATGCCGGCAATACCGGTATTTCGGTTACCGACAATGCCGGCGTCGACAGCAATCTGGGAATTGCAGCTTCCTATCCTGATGTGGTTCGTGGACTGCCAAAGCCGGGCAACAATTTCCAGAGTTTCGGGCCGCTGATCGGAAATCCTTCGGAGTTCGTGGCGCCGCGCGGACTCACCTTCGGCGATGCCGGCCGGAATTTCCTGAACAATCCTTCGCAGTTGAATTTCGATATGGCGCTGGCCAAGTTCTTCAAGATCACGGAGGCCACCCAGCTTCAATTCCGGGCGGAGGCCTTCAATATTTTCAACCATACGGAATTTCGCGTGTACGATCCCGACAATCCGGGCAGCACGGGCAACAATGTCGTGAGTTGTTACGCGGGACCGGCATCTTCCGCCGGCTACAAAGGCAGCGCAGCCGATTGCGTCACCGGCGCATCGTTCTTGCATCCTGTCGATGCGCATCGCGCCCGCACCATGCAATTTGCATTGAAGTACGTATTCTGAGGACTGGAAATGATGGGTTGGGTTTTGCAATGCGAAGCGCGTCCGCGCGGCCAACATTCTGCAGCCAGTCGGTTGTCGGCGAAGGGCGCGAGCGCTCTCTTGCTGGCGAGCTTTACTCTTCTGCTCGTTTCCTGTGGAGGAGGAGGCGGCAGTTCGATCTTGGAGCAAAAAGCGCAGGTTGCCGGCAACTGGCAGTTTACCTTGACTACCACCGGTGATTCTTTCAGCGCGTCTCCATTGCAGGGCGGGTTCCTGCAGCAGAATAATGGGACGCTTTCGGGGCAAATTGCTTTCTTCATCATACCGACTGCGGGGGGCGGGAGCACTGCCTGCAATAACGGAACGGCTACGGTTGCGGGAACGCTCAATGGCCAGACCGTGAACCTCACTGCGGTGGTGGCGACGCTGGATCCAAACGGCAACCCCACGACGCAAACGATTACCCTCAGTAACGGGCAGCTCAGCACCGACAGCGGGGGCAGGCCGGTCCTCCAGGGGGGTACATATGGGTTGACCGCTGGCTATGCGACTGTCCAGGACCAACTGGTGTCTTGCGGCTCGGCGCAGGATGGCGGGACATGGAGTGCGACATTGGTGCCACCGGCGACCGGTAGTTTTCAAGGATTCTTCCACAGCACCGCAACCGGTCTGTCCAATCAGGACTTTGCCCTATCGGGTACGCTCACACAGGGTCCGAACATGGGAATCAGCAGCGCTACCGTTACAGGTACGCTCGTATTCCAGGATCCGGTCAGCTTGTTGAACGATTATCCCTGCCTCACAACCGCATCGGTAAACGGGACGATCAGCGGAAACACAGTTCTCCTGCAGATCTTTGGAACCAATGGAGCCGATGTCGGGCAGATTGGACAGACGCCGGGGAGCGGTAGCGCGCCTACCAGTGCGGTTACGCTTGATAGCGCGCAAGGCGGGTTCATGCTGCACAATAGCGGGGGATCCGGCTACACCGTAACTACCAAACCTTGTCCTTTCACGGACTCGGGCAATCTCTGCTTGGCATTTCAGGGCACCAATGCGTGCAACCAACCGATCACGCTTGTGCCTTTCTTCCTGACGTTTCTGCCTCAGCTTCTCGGCTCGGCGCCCACCACGCAGACCATCACCGTTTCGAATGTTTCCGGCACAGCAATCACCGGCTTGCAACTACAGTTCCTCGAAACCGATAGTCAGTCGTTTTATCCGAACGGAGGAGGAGACTTCAACGGCGTTCCTCATTTTAGTGAACAAGACAACTGCGGGGCTCAACAGGGAACATTCAATCTAAATGCGGGAGCCAGCTGCGTGATCACCGTCTCCTTTTCGCCACAGGAAAGCTGCCCGTGGCTACCGCAGACGCAGTCCGGACAGGGCCCTATCGCCGGGCTTCCGCCGGCGCAATGTCCCGTCACGTTGAGTGCGGATCTGGAGGTGACGATCCCCAAAGGGAGCGCCGACGGGGACAACAGCTTCGAGGTACCGATCACTGGCACCGGCATGAGCTTCCTCGCGCCTTCGGTTCCTGAAATTGATTTCGGCGCAGAAGCAGTTGGCGAGGCAAGCCCGCCCCAAACTCTTACCTTCACCAACCAGAGCCCGAATCGAGTGTCAATTCTTCCGCCGGGCGCAGCTTGCGTTTACTCAAATAACAATCTCGCGCCACCTCAGGATCGGCCTGCGATTGCGGGAACGGACGGCGGGCTCAAAGTCGCAGCAGCGGCAGTAACTTCGGCTTCGATTCTGGCAGATCCGACTCCGAATCCACCAACCATTCGCTACAACTGCGACACTGACCTTCCACTGCCCAAAGGCAGCGGGAATCCCAACATCCTAATTTCGAATGATGGATGTTCAGGGGTGACGCTCCACCCGAGCGGACAGCCCGGGGATAGTTGCAGCCTCCAACTCACGTTTGTGCCTCAGCCGGGAACGTGGGGGCAACTGTCGTTGGTCAGCTCCGGGCTCGATGACTTCGTGCAGTTGAACACGGCGTGGTGTGGTGACGTGAATGATTCTCCGCCGCCGAACTGCGAAATCGATAGCGGTCGTTTTCCAGTGGAGATTAAGACCAACGGTCCCAGCCCGTTGCGCATGACTCCCGGTGCAGGAATGGATTTTGGGATTATTACCGAAGGCATCACCAGTTCGCCCTTGAACATCACTTTATTCAATGATCCCGCTGATCCGAACGCTGCAACGGTGAATTTCACGAATAAGGTTGTCTCCGGCAGCGACTATCTCGAGACGGATAACTGCCCGCCTAGTCTGCCTGCCAATGCCGGTTGCACGATCACGGTTACGTTTACGCCGAAGGTGGTGGGTCTCGATCCAGGGAATATCACAATTACTTACAGCTTGGGAACCCAATTCGGGTTGACGCAAACGATTTCCATGCGTGGCAGCGGCTGCACCGACTTGAGCACCGGGGCGTGCGTAACTCAGAACCCGGAGTTCAGACGAAGACATTAAGGAGGCAGTTTGTGGTAGCCCAACGGTGGATTCTCACTTTTATTTTGCTGGCGGCGATGTCTCTCCTGGCGACCTGCGGAGGATCTTCGTCTTCCTCCAACTCGACGTCGCAAGCCGCTGTTTCTGTCGCTCTAAACCCAGCCCCCTCCAGCACGACGATTCCCGCCGGGAACACGACGGGAATTCAGTTCACTCCCGTGGTGGATAACGATCCCGGAAGAAACGGAGTGGATTGGGCGCTCACCTGCTCGAACGTCATGCCGCCGACGCCTAATTGCGGCTCACTCAGCATCTGCTCAGGTTCGGGAACCTGCTCGATGCATTCGGCGAGTGGAACAGCGGTCACCTACATTCCTCCCAGTGATTTTGCGGCTGGCAGTTTAAGCGTAAACGTGACCGCTTTTGCTACCGCCGACCACACGCAGAACGTGAGCACTGCGGTGACGGTCAGTTCGTATGCCGCCGCACTCAGCGGCACGTACGTCTTCCAGGTGCAGGGCAATGACAGCAGCAGCAATTATCAGATCATAGGCATACTGGTGCTCGACGGCAACGGTAATGTTACAGCGGGTCAGGAGACGGTAAATAACCTCCTCGGTACTACGACGCCGCCGTTTTCCACGGCCTACACCTTGGAACCTTCCTCGGGTGCTCCGAGCACTTATTTCATCGGGCCGGATGGACGCGGAATTATTACCGCGAACTTTCAGCCAACGAGCGCCAGTAGTCCGGTCACCCCGTTTACCGAGACCTTCAGCCTGGTCGTAGTCTCCAGCTCGGAAGCGCTGATTGCGGAAAATGACGAGAACTGTGCCTTCAATTGTCCTGTCACATTCGGTACGACCGGGTTTGGCACACTGGAATTGCAGGATGCGGCAGCCGCTTCCACCATGCCCAGCGGCGCTTACGCATTTGTCACCAACGGAACCGATTCCGGCAACAGCAGCAACCCGCTGAGCGGGGTTCCAGCGCCGACTGCGATCGGAGGCATATTCAACATCGACAACAACCCTTCGCCCGGAGATATTTCCGGGAATGGCAGCCTGGCGGATCAGGATTACTATAACTCCAGGCTACAGCCCACGCTCATAAGCTGTGTGCCACCGACTGGATTGACAGGGAATGTCACCCAACCCAGTTCGATGGGCGTGGTCGCGATCAGTCTGACGGGGCAGACTTGTTTCGGGACGACGACGCCAGCCACGATTCAATTTGCCGGTTACATCGTCGACTCTCAGCACATCCGACTGATCGAGATTGACGATGTCAGCGGGTCGAGCGGGTTTCTTACCTCCGGGATCGCCGTCAGCCAAGGCTCTGCAGCCGGAACTTTCACCCAGGCGTCTTTATCGGGGGCGTACGTGTTCGGCATTCTGGGCTCTGACGGCGCTACGTCCGGAGCAGCAAGTCCTGCCACACTTACCTCGGTTGGCACCGTCACAGCCGATGGAAATGGCAATCTGAATGGAGAAGCCGACAGTTTTTACGGCTTTGAGGGCGCGTCCTTCACCTGCCCTCTCCCCCAGAGCAACTCCGGCAACTCTGGCACCGCTTGTCCTCCTGGCACCTCTGGCATGTCTATCAGTGGCACGTACGCTCTTGACACCGACGGGAGTGGAGGAGCGGGGCTCGGCCGCGCGGACGCGAGCTTCAAATTTAGCGAAACTGGCCCCTCCGGAAAGCCCAAGCCAACCATTATTTTCTATCTCACTGGAGACGGAACTCCGCCGCTCGTGATGTATGCCGGAGATTCCGATTCGAATTATCCGGCTGTCGGAGCTGGTATTGCGTATCCACAGCCGAGCACGGCTCTTGTCAATTTCGGCAATCCGGAAACGTACGGTATCAACTTTACGCAATACAACGGGAGCGAGAATGACGGCTCGGGTACGATCACCGCGCAGCAGAATCCCCAGTCGCCTCCGCAATGGGAGTTTACGGGCACTGTGGACGACACGGAAGCGAATGACTTCTATAGCGGCGGCCCTCCTTTTTCCTTCTCAATCTTGGACAGCTTCACGCTTCCGGCCGATCGTTTCGGCCGCATCAGCGGTACGTTCATGAATGTCCCCGGATCGGGGACCAACGGTCCGTTCTACGCCTACTACCTGGTCGATGACAATAGCGGATTCTTGGTCGAGACGGATCTCGCCACCTCAGCGCAAACGAGCCTCGGCTATTTTGTGCAGGCTTGCGACGTGACCAGTACGACGAGCTGCCAGCAAGCGGCCGGCGCTAGCAAACGTGGGGCAAAAGCCCGCAGCTCGCGGAGTCTAAAAAATCTGCGATAGCCCGCGCGGGAGCAGAACGGGACAATCGAGTTTTTGAAAGCACCTGCAGTCGTGTCCCGATTTTTATTTACTTGAATTTTAGGAGAGTGACGAATGAAACGACTTTTGGCTTTAGCGTTGTTCGTGGTGCTAATGGGCAGCCTCTACGCCGCGGTCGCCCAGCAGGACGCGTCGAGTGGGGCGGCACAGCCGAGAAAAAAGAAGGCGCCTAGCGTCGCGGAGCAACTCGGCGAGATGAGAGAGGCGATTGAGGCGCAACAGAAACAAATTCTGGATCTGGGCCAGCAACTTCAGAGCCGCGATCAGCGTGTCCAGCAGCTCGAGCAGCGGCTCGATCAGAGCCAGACGGCGGCCACACAAGCGCAGGCGAAGGCGGATACTGCGGCTGCTCAAACCGCCGACCAACAGCAAACTGTTGTCACCCTCAAGAGCGACGTGGCGGATTTGAAAACCAGCAATGCGAGCGTGGCTTTGAGCCTGCAGGAAACGCAGAAAACGGCACGGGAGCAGGCGGAGAGTCCCATTGCGATTCACTTCAAGGGCATCACCATTACTCCCGGGGGCTTTCTGGCCGGCGAATCCGTATATCGCAATCGCGCGCTTGCATCCGACATCAATACGCCGTTCAACAGCGTGAATATGCCGGGAGCAGGACAGAACGAGGTTTCGGAATTCTTCGGTTCCGGTCGGCAGTCGCGAATCACAATGCTGGCTGAAGGAAAGGTGGCGGATTTCAGAATGAGCGGATACTACGAGGCCGACTTTCTCTCCGCGGGCGTCACCTCCAACAATAACGAAAGCAATAGCTATACGCTGCGGCAGCGGCAGGTGTGGGGACAGGTTGCCGATAAAGAATGGAGTCTGACTGGCGGCCAGATGTGGAGTCTGGTCACTGAAACCAAACATGGCATGGATAACCGGACGGAAGCCGTGCCGATGACGATCGACCCGCAGTATAGCGTCGGGTTCAGCTGGGCGCGGCAGTACGGCATTCGCCTGGTGAGAAACTTTGACAATAAATTCTGGCTCGGGGCATCGGTCGAAAATCCGCAGACCACGTTTGCAGCGCGCAACAACGCGGAGAACTTCGCTCTCGGCAGCGCGGGCAACGGCAGCGGACTGTACAATTCCGCCATCACGACTTGCGGCACCAGCACGATCGCCGGCACGAACGGCACGATCACCACCGTCACCACCACTTGTACTAACGCGGCAAACTACTCGTTCAACGCCATGCCCGATTTCATCTTTAAGGCTGCCGCGGAGCCGGGCTTCGGCCACTATGAACTTTTCGGCATTCTAAGCCGCCTCCGCGATCGCGTTTATCCCTGCGCGGAACCGGCAGTCTCCTCCAACTGTAACGGCGCCGTCTCGGCGCTCGGGGCGTACAACAACTCTGTGACCGTCGGCGGCGTAGGCGCCAACGCGCGGGTCACGTTCCTCAAGCAGCTGGACTTCGGGCTGCATGCCCTGATAGGAGAAGGCATGGGCCGGTATGGCACCAGCGGCTTGCCGGACTCCACCGTCAATGCCGATGGAACCCTGGCTCCGTTGCGCAGCTATCAGGGACTGGCTACTCTCGAGTGGCACACGAAGAGACTCGACCTTTATCTGAACGGCGGCGAGGAGTACGTGGCGCGCCGCTGGCAGTTCGATCCTAATAATCCTACAAACCCGTTTACTCCGGTGGGATATGGTTCGCCGCTCTTCAACGTTGCCGGCTGCTATTCGGAGAACGCGCCCAGTGCGGCCACAGGCTTCGCCTTCGGATCGCTTTCCAAGTGCAGCGCCGATACGCAATACCTGCTCGAAGGCACTGCGGGATTCTGGATCAAGGCGCATAGCGGACCGCATGGAAGATTGCAGTTCGGACCGCAATACTCCTATGTTTCGCGCAATGCCTGGAGGGGAACGAACGGAGGCGGATTCTCCAATCCTCACGGCGTCGATAACATGCTGTTCACGTCTTTCCGTTATTACTTGCCTTAAGTCGTTTTCGTGAACCCCTCGCCCCAAAGGCTCCTGCCTGAAAGGGCGAGGGATCTTCTGATCTTCATGCCCGTCAGATCCGCGATTTTGCTCGCATCGTCCGCCTTTGGATCGCGCCCATGCTCCCTATAAAGCGGATCGCCGGGTTCTGGCCCTATTTCCTGATTTCCCTTCTTGCCCACACCTGGCAGTAATCCGAATACAATCGCGGTAGTTTTTTACCTCATCGACTCAAGTCATGGGTTCTTCATTGAAGCAGACTCCTTATCTTCGGTTGAATTATCTTCCGGATACTTCGCAATGCGAACTCCGGTTTGCCCAAGCTGCCCTTAGCTCGTCAAAGCAAAAGGACCCGGCGTAAAGGCGGCCGTGCTGTTTGCTCCTCGTGTATTGTCAGTGGAGCAAAAACCCGCACCTTCAAGACCGCTAGACCGCTTGATTCGCTTTGCAGGCCCCTTTTTACTGATCGCTCTGTTCGTCGTCAGAGATCACGTTCTCTCAGTCAAGGTGTAGCCCGGCGTGATTCGCCGAATCGCGAATTTCACCGCCTGTTCAAATCCCTGTCATCGGCGGGTAACAAAGGTAAAGTATCGTGTAGCGAATCTCAAGAGGGCGCTGTCATGGATGGCGGAGGTCGTGATGCTCGGCTTTTTCCTTCATCCGAAAACGCGTAGGATCGACTGGTGGTTGATCACCCTGCTTCTCCTTTCGCTAGTCTGTTTCGCCGGAGCAGCGGTTACTGTCTGGACGCACTCTGGTTGAGAACATTAGCTTCATCAGCGGTCGCAGAATGGAGAGCTGTGCAAGCCCAGCGGTGATTAGTCATCGTCGTCGGGAGGTGCACGCAGGGGCCATTTACCGATCGATGTTTCGGCCTCCAATACGCCGGGCCTCTGTGACCCGACCAATCCCTCGGTCGCCAGCTATGCCGGCGCATCCAATCCGACTGCTTACTACCGCTCCGTCGCCGAAGTGGCCGCCCGGGGCCACATCTCCTCCACCGATGGCGACGCCTACAGCGGCGACAACTCCCGCGCTGCGATCAAGGCGGACAATTGGCTGCATTACACGGTTGGAAACGACAACAACGGGGGGCTGACGAAGAAGCAGCTGCCGGTCACGCAGCTCGGCTTCAATCTCTCCCACTCGACGGGTGCCGAACTGTTCGTTCCTGGCGCAGCGCCGCTAACACCGCCGGACAACAACATGATTTCCTATTTCGTGTTCCCCGGAGACAAACCAGGTAAGGACACGAATTTCCGCGGAATGACGATCTTTAACAATACGCTGTATGTCGCAAAGGGCAGCGGCGGTAACGGCATCAATACCGTCTATCAGCTCGGTACTCCGGGCGTTCTACCCACTACAGCCAACGCCCCCTCGGGCGGCCTCGTTAACGAACCTTATACGATCCTCCCTGGATTCCCCGACACCAATGCCAGCACAAATAGCCCGGGTGGTGACTATCCTTTTGGGATTTGGTTCGCTAGTGCTACTACTTTGTACGTCTGTGATGAGGGCGACCTGATCTACACACAGAACCAGGTGATCAATGGTCAGGTGAACGTTGCGGACACAGGTACGCTGGCGACCGCCGGCCTTCAAAAGTGGGTCCTCACCACAACGGCGAGTGGTAGCCAAACCTGGGTGCGCGAGTACGTCATCCAAAATGGACTCAACCTTGGCGTGCCCTATAGCGTCCCGAACTATCCCGCATCGATCGAGCCCGCGACCGGCGGATGTCGCAACATTATCGGCGTCGCCCACGACGACGGCACCGCCACGATTTACGCTATCACGTCCACGATCAGCCAAAACGGCGACAACGGCGCCGATCCCAACAAGCTGGTGGAAGTCACCGATCTCATCAGCGCCACCCAGCCAGCAACGAACGGTTACCTCGACACGTTCGTCACGATTCGTTCGGCCCTTGCCGTCGAAGCGTTCCGCGGCGTCGCCCTAGCCCCCGAGGAAAACGGCAGATAGAAACTAACAACAGAGTTGCCAGAGCGTGTTTCATAAATAGGTTCGGCCTCATGCCAGATACTTACGAATGAGGCGGGTTTGCTGATGAGCTTCTGCCATGAAGAAGCGGCAGAAGCTGTTGACCGACGAGCAGTGGGAACTGGTGGAGCCGATGGTGCCCCCGCGCCCAGGCGACGGCGGGATAATCGGGGCCGACCCTGGGCATCGAATCGGGCGTGTTTCGAAGCCATTCTGTGGATTCTGCAAACCGGCGCGGCGTGGCGATTCTTGCCGGACGAGTTTCCTTCGCCCTCGACCGGTTGGCGGCGGCTCAAACCATGGGAAGACGAAGGAGTTTGGCTGAATGCGTGGCGCACCCTGCTGGGGGCGCTGGATAAAGAAGGTCTGCTGAAGTGGGACGAGACCTTCCTGGATGGCAGCTTTGCTCCCGCAAAAAAAGGGGCCCTGCCGTCGGAAAAACCAAGCGGGGCAAGGGGACAAAGTGGATGGTACTGGTCGACGGTCAAAGTCTTCCGCTGCGAGTTCGGCTGGAAAGTGCCTCTCCGCACGCGGTTACGCTTGCGGAAGCCACGCTCCAAGAAGTCTCGGTTCCGCAACCCAAAGGCCGTCCGCGACAAAAGCCGGAAAGGGTGATTGCCGACACCGCCTGCGATTCGGATCCGTTGCGCCAGCGATTGCAGAAACGCGGCATCGAGTTGATCGTGCCTTACCGGGAGAACAATCAGCAACGGCGTTACGAAGATGGGCGCAAATTGCGCCGCTACAAGCGGCGTTGGATCGTCGAACGAACCAACTCCTGGCTTGGCCAGTTCCCACGCTTGCTGGTCCGTCATGAGCATCTGCTCTCCACTTATCGCGCCTTCTTCTACCTCGCGTGCTTCTGGATTACCCTGAGACACTGTTTATGAAATACGCTCTAACCAACCAAGGCTCCCCGTGCGAGCTCAATCTCGGGAGCCTTGTTCCTTGTTCGCATAAGCCGGTGGCGTCTCAATTGATAAACAGATCGAGACCGACGTGCAGGCGATCACCAACGCGATTGAACGCATAACTAATAATGAAAATGCGGCAACGGCGCCGGCTTTCGTCGCGGACGCGACTTCGGGGCCCGTGCCTTTCCTCGCTGCCAATGATAACTGTCATAATAAGGAGTGATGGCGACGAAGCAATTCCGCCGTTCTTCTTCCATCTCGGGACTCGGATTGCCTTTTTTCACCAAGTTCTACGGATTAAGGAAAATCGACAGGGGATGTGTTCTTTGCGTTGTCGCGGGACGAACCCACGGCAGCAACGTTCACGCCGGTGGCGGGGCGGGTTCAGGTTGGCGGGGACTTTGCGTTTGAGACGTGAACAAAAAACCCTCTCCCCGGTGATAGGGGAGAGGGTCCGTTGCAGTCGGAACGTGTTTTAGTCGTCGTCGTCTGCTTTGGTGGGTGCCGGGTTGTTGAACTCGCTCGCCGGGCGAACTGTCTTCTCGCCGGGATAGGGCCGCGTAAACCCGGTGGACTCATACCAGTTGAAATGGTTGACAGTGTCCGGGTCTTCGGAGTCGGGCTTGTGCATCTTGCCAGCGGAGATCTCCGCCTTCTTCTGGAGCCAACCCTTCCTCAGGGCCTTGACCGCAGGGCTATCCGTTGTGTTGGCTGCGCTCGCAGAAACGCCCTGGTCCAGCGGGATCTGGTTCGGCACGTGCGTCCACGGCAGGAAGTTCGACGCGGGCGGCGTACCGGTGACGAAATCCGTCGCCATCGGCGACGCCACGAGGTCGTACTGGTTCATGGGCGGCAGACCGAGGATTTGCTCGATCGTCCGAGTCATGTTGACCTGTGAGTAGTAGGTGTGGTCGGTGGGTC
>Ga0187871_10001283_pt1 | contig 22082 bp, 13 predicted proteins | sample June2016WEW_16_1_FD_132988 | JGI IMG/M metagenome (GOLD analysis project Ga0187871, IMG submission 132988) | Peatland microbial communities from SPRUCE experiment site at the Marcell Experimental Forest, Minnesota, USA - June2016WEW_16_10 | ecosystem: Environmental > Terrestrial > Soil >...
CGCAGCTCTACCTCGCGGATCGCGATCCGTTGGGACGAACGTTTCTATGGGGCGATAGTAAGACGCCTTATGGGGTCGTTGGGCTCGTCGCCGGCACGAAGAACTTCTCGATTGGCGAGGAGGATCAACCGCAACTCTACGAGGACCTGGCGCGCATCGATAACGACCGCACGCGCATCGAGTTCGTGCTCCGCAGCGCCACCCCGCCGGGCACGCAGTTGCAAGCCGTGCATGCTGCGCTGCGGCGGGTCGAGCCGAATGCCGGCCTGGAGGTGGCCCCGCTTTACTCCAGTATCGGACTGGCGTTTTTTCCCAGCCAGGTGGGCGCGGCGTTGCTGGGAGGCATCGGTGTGCTGGGTTTGATACTGGCCACCGTAGGGCTATACGGCGTGATGGTGTACTCGGTCGGCCGCCGCACACGCGAGATCGGCGTGCGCCTGGCGCTGGGCGCGGACCGGCGGGATATCGCGCTGATGGTCCTGGCGAGTGCCGCCAGGCTCATCTTGATCGGTTCCGCAGCCGGCCTGCTCTGCGCTTTCTTCCTGGTGAAACCGCTGACGATGTTCCTGGTCCCCGGCCTGCGCGCCAGCGATCCGATGAACTTTGTGGCGGTGGCGGCGCTGCTGGCCATAACGGGCCTGGCAGCCGCCTGGGGACCCGCCCGCCGCGCCGCGGCCGTCGACCCGATGACTTCCCTTCGTTACGAGTAGCGCAATCGTGGGGCGGTCCAGGGGACCGCGGCCGACGCCCACGTCGGCCTCTCGCGGTGGCCGACAGCGGGACGGGGCGTCCCGCGCGGTCCAGGGGGACCGCCCCACCAGGCAGTTGACAGGATCTGACGGCTGACTGTACACTCTGCTTATGCTGCAATGCAGCGTGCCGACATGACCAAGACCAGCCCGATTCATCCGTCCGATGTCCTGGGATTCAGCCGCCTGGCGTTTGATGCTACCGCCGGACTCACCGATTTGGTGGAAGCCATGCATCTCAACATCGCCCGTAAGCCTGGAATTCTCGGGCCGCCATTCGAGGGGCCTGCGAGCGGCATTACGGGTCTGGTTTACCAGAGCATTCGCGCGGTCACCGGTCTCGTGGGAAGCGGGATCGATGCCCTGCTTTCCCCGCTCGTGCCCCTGTTGGGCGAGAGGCACTCCCCGCCCGGACGCGAGGCTGTGCTGGCGGGGCTGAACGGCGCGATGGGCGACTACCTGGCCGCGACCCGGAATCCGCTGGCCATCTCCATGAGCCTGCGCCGGGACGGCAGGTCTCTCAGCCTAGAGAGCCGGGATCTGGCTCGCGCGATTCCCCGCTTAAGCAACAAACCGCTGGTGCTCGTGCATGGTCTATGCATGAGCGATCTGCAATGGACGCGCAAGGGCCACAACCACGGAGCCGCGCTGGCTCGCGACTTGGGATACACTCCAGTCCACCTGCACTACAATAGCGGACTGCATATCTCCACTAACGGGCGCGCCTTCGCCAATTTAGTCGAGACGCTTGTGGATCGATGGCCTGTGCCAGTGGAAGAGATTGCCATCGTCGGCCATAGCATGGGAGGCATGCTGGCACGCAGTGCCTATCACTACGCCACGGCGGCGGGGTACGATTGGCCGCGCTATCTGCGCAAAATGGTCTTCCTTGGCACGCCGCACCATGGCGCACCGCTGGAGCGTGGGGGCGCTTGGGTAAACACCGCTTTTGGATTGAGCCCCTACACCGCCGCACTCGCCCGGCTGGGCAGGATTCGCAGCGCCGGAGTCACCGACCTGCGCTATGGCAATCTTCTAGATGACGATTGGACCGGGCGCGACCGCTTTCGTCCTACGCCCGACCTGCGCCGCCCGTTGCCGCTACCGGATAAGGTGGAATGTTACGCCATAGCGGCGGTCGCCGCGAAAAAAGCGCGCGTGCTGAGCGGCTGGCTCGGGGATGGCTTGGTGCCCGTGGACAGCGCCCTGGGCCGCCACAAAGACCCCCAACGCACCTTGGCATTTCCCAAATCCCGGCAGTGGGTCGGTTATGGCATGAGCCACTTCGACCTGCTCAATGAGCCTGCTGTGTACGAGCGGCTCAAGCAGTGGCTTGCGTAAGTTACGGCTGGTCCTTTTCCGCCTGAAACTCGAACACGTCCGTATTCGTCCGCACGATCAGACGCCCCGGTCCGAACGCCTTGCCCTCCGCGCCAAAGAACACCGCGCCATCGGTGGACTCTCCCGGCATCAGCTTCGTCTGTACGAACGCAATCGCCGAGGCCGCCGCCGCGGCTTTCAGCTTGGTGGAAGCCACTTCCGCCAGTGCCGCCTGCCGCCGCGACTCGTAGGCGTTGGCCACGCGCATGTGCGGAATGCCGTACAGCGCCGTCTCATAGGCGGAGACCAGCTTCATGACATCTCCCCGCCCGCCCTTCTCCCTCAACAGCTGCACCACATCCCGCGCCGGCCACGCATGCAACTCCGTGCCGTCGTCTTTCTTATACGAAAAATCTTCCGGCCGGATGGTGTAAGGACCAGGCGAGCCATTGGAAACCGCCACCTGCAGGATGGTGAATTCCCGCACGTGGCCCGGTAACTGCGCCACCATCAGGGTCAGGCCGCGCTTAGTAAGCGTCTGATACTTCAGCCCGTTCGATTCAAATTCAATCACCTGGCCAGGTATCGACAAGCACACTCCCATCAGCAAGGTAGCGGCGCGAGACAGACCCGACTCCATGTAACTATATTACGATAAGGATGCTTATGGACACCGATCAATCGTCCGCCACTCCCAACGCAGGAATTCGCCCCAGCCGGTACGGTCTGGCCGAACATGGCATTCGCAACATTAATATCGCTTACTGGAACCTGGGATCGGCGCAACTGCTGGAGCACGCCGTCCGGCGCCACGAAGGCCTGTTCGCCAAAGGCGGCGCCTACGTGGTGGGCACCGGCCAGTTTACCGGCCGCTCGCCCAAGGACAAGTTCATCGTGCGCGACGAGACCACCGAAGGTTCCGTGCAATGGGGGCCCGTCAATCAGCCTATGGCGCAGGCCAGCTTCGATCGCCTTTATGCGAAAGTGCTGGCCTACTGGCAGGGCCACGACCTGTTCATCCAGGATTGCTTCGCCGGCGCCGATCCGCGCTACACCCTGCCTATCCGCGTGATCGCGCAGTACGCCTGGCACGCCCTATTCGCGCGCCAATTATTCGTGCGGCCCGATCCGCTGCGCACCCAGGAGCATGTCCCCGAGTTCACCATCCTGTTCGCTCCCCGCCTGCAGGCCACACCGAGCGAGGACGGCACTAACTCGGAGACCTGCATCGTGGTCAACTTTACTAAGAAAGTCGTGCTGATCTGCGGCACCAGTTACGCGGGCGAGATGAAGAAGTCCGTCTTCACCATTCTGAATTACCTGTTGCCGGCGCGCGGTATCATGCCCATGCATTGCTCCTCGAATGTGGGAAATGGCGGCGGCGTGGCCCTGTTCTTCGGCTTATCGGGCACCGGTAAGACCACGCTGTCCGCCGATCCCCAACGCCGCCTGATCGGCGACGACGAGCACGGCTGGAGCGACGATGGCGTATTCAATTTCGAAGGCGGCTGCTACGCCAAGTGCATTCACCTTTCGCCCGAGAATGAGCCGCAAATCTGGAGCGCCATTCGCTTCGGAACCGTGCTGGAAAACGTGGCCATCGACTCCGAGACGCGCCTGCTGGATTTCGATTCCGCCGCGCACACCGAGAATACCCGCGCAGCCTATCCGCTCAAGTACATCGATCGGGCCGTGATCCCGAGCGTGGCCGGACATCCCAGCAACATCATCCTGCTGACCGCGGACGCTTTCGGGGTGCTGCCGCCCATCTCGCGGCTCACGCCCGAGCAGACCATGTATCATTTCTTGAGTGGCTACACGGCCAAGGTTGCCGGCACCGAGCGCGGACTCGGCAGCGAACCCGCAGCCACCTTCAGCGCCTGCTTCGGCGCGCCGTTCCTGCCCCGTCCGGCGGCCACATATGCCGCCATGCTCGGCGACAAGATGCGCCGCCACAAAGTGAATTGCTGGCTGCTGAACACGGGCTGGGTGGGCGGCCCCTACGGCATCGGCGAACGTATGCGGTTGCCCTACACCCGCGCCATGCTCACCGCCGCGCTGGAAGGGCAGTTCGACGATGTGCCGATGGAGCCTCATCCCTTCTTCAAAACCATGGTCCCCAAAGCCTGCCCGCACGTGCCTCCCGATTTCCTGGACCCGCGCGGCATGTGGAGCGATAAAGCCGCCTATGATCGTGCCGCGCTGGACCTCAGCGGGCGCTTCGGCAAGAATTTTGAGAAGTTCTCCGATGTCGCTGCGGAAGTTCTGGAGGCCGGGCCGGTAGCCCTGGCGCGCGTCTAGCTTACAGCCGCGGCCAGGACGGCACTTCGCCGGCGAGTGGCGCGGCATATTCGCGAAACGCGGGCAGTACGTCGTGGCCGTCCGGATGAATCCAGTCCGCGGGCAGCAGGCGCTCCACGCGCGCGACCGTTTCGAGCGGGGTGAGGAAGGTGCTGGAATCGCGGCTCAGCGCGACCATCGCGTCGGTGTGCCCTTCGGCGGCGGCCACGGCCGCCGCGCGCCCGCAGGCGAATGCCTCGCGCCGGTCGAGCGGAGTGGCGAATTCGCCGCAGCAGCGCCCCAGCAATCCCGGCTTTTCGGCGCGCGCGCGAATGCCCAGTTTGTCGCTCAGCAGGCGCGCCAGGGTGTGGCCGAGATTGGAAGCCAGCCGCTGCGTTTGGCTTTCGGCGCGATCGACGTCGGCCCCGAAGGGCCGTCCGCTGTCGTCGAGTTGCCCTTCGCAGACCGCCACCACTACGCGGCCGAGGCGGCGGTACACGCGCTCCACATCGGCGGCGATGCGATCCAGGCTAAGCCGCCGCTCGGGGAAGTAGATCAGATGCGGTGCATCGTCCTCGCAGCTCCGGGCCAGCGACGTGGCGGCCACGATCCAGCCCGCGTTGCGGCCCAGCGTTTCGAGCACACACACAGGTGAAGGCAGCGAGCGATTGTCTTCGCCCACATCGCGCGCGGCGCAGGCGAAGAAGCGCGCCGTGGATGCGTAACCGGAAGTGTGATCGGTAACGCACAGATCGTTGTCGATGGTCTTGGGAATCCCGATCACCTGCAGGTCGTAGTGCGCGTCGCGCGCGTGCCGCGCCAGGCGCAGCGCCGTATCCATGGAGCCGTTCCCGCCGGTGTAGAAGAACGTGTGGATTTCCGCGCGCCGGAAAGCGTCGAGCAGACGGGCATAGTCGCCTTCGGCGAGCGGAAGCCGGCTCGACCCCAGCGCCGAGCCGGGCGCTTCGCCGATCCGGCGGACCAGATCCGCATCGAGCGCCAGCAGATCCACCAGATCGCCGCGCAACAATCCGGCGAGGCCGTAGCGGGCTCCGTAGAGGCCGAGACCGCGGCTTCGCTGTTCCTCGATGAGGCCTGCCATGCTCGCATTGATTACGGCTGTAGGGCCGCCGCCGTGGGCGACCAGTGCATTGATGCGCATGGCGGGCGGGCTCTATGGCAGCACGCGGAAGGGCACGTTGCTCGAAAGCGTGCCACTGGGCGTGACCACCTGGACCTCTCCGCTGGTCGCGCCGGCCGGTACGGTAGTGGTGATTTCGGAGTTCGAAACTTCCGTGAAGACGGCCGCGGCGCCGTTAAAGCTGACGCTGGTCGTGCCGGTGAGATTGCTCCCCAGAATCCTGACGACGGCTCCCACCTTGCCGGAGGGCGGCAGTGGTTTCACAAACGGGCGCAGACCTACGGACAGGTTGAAGACTGTTCCATACTGGTCGGCCCCGCCGCCCCACGTTGTCCCATAAAAGTCGCCATTGGTGGCCTGGACGAGCCCCGCCTGGTGGCCAGCGTTCGGAGACACAAAGCTGTGCAGCGTGGTCAGCGTGCCACTCGGAGCGATCTCGAAAACCGTGCCAGCGCGGTTGGTCCCGCCCGTAGACGTCGTCCCGTAGAAGTTGCCGTCGGTGGCCTGCACCAGACCCGCCTCGGGGACTGAGCCGTCCGAGCAGGCGACTTGGGAGCAGAAGCTATATAACGTAGTCAGCGCGCCGCCTGGGGTGACTTTGAAGACCTCGCCATGCTCACTGGCTCCGCCCGCTGACGTTGTCCCATAGAAGTTACCATCGGTGCCCTGGACCAGACCCGCTTGGGGGCCTGAGCCATCCGAACACCCGCTTTGGGCGCAGAAGCGGTAAAGTGTCGTCAGCGCGCCGCTGGTGGTGATTTTGAAGATCGTCCCATGGCCCCCCGCCGCGAGTGCGCCGCCTGCCGACGTTGTTCCATAGAAGTCCCCATTGGCAGCCTGAACCAGTCCCGCCTCGGGGTGTTGGCCGTCCACGCACGACGTGCCCTCCGCTTGTTCGCAGAAGGTGTGCAGTGTGGTGAGCGTGCCACCGGGGGTCATCTTGAAGACCGTCCCCTGGCCGTTGTCGGCCCCGCCATTCACGGTTGTCCCGTAGAAGTTGCCGTCGGTGCCTTGGATCAGTCCCGCCCAGGGGTTTTCGCCGTCCGTGCCACCAAAGCTGTGCAGCGTGGTCAGCGCGGTCGGGGTTATTTTGAAGACCGTGCCAAAGCCGCTTGCCCCGCCTGCCGACGTAGTCCCATAGAAGTCCCCATTGGCGTCTTGGAACAGCCCCGCATAGGGGTATTGGCCGTCCGGGCACCCGCTTTGGACGCAGAAGCTGTAGAGCGTCTTCAGCGTGCCGCCAGGGGTGATCTTGAAGACCGTTCCGCAGCCTCCATCGCAGTTGGTGCTGGTGCCGCCATTCTCGGTGGTTCCGTAGCCGTCCCCATTATCGGCCTGGATCAGCCCCGCGTAGGGATTTTTGCCGTCGGTGCCATCGAAGCTGTGTATGGTGGTGAAAGTCTGCGCAGGCAAGGCAATCGCCGTCGCTGCGCACAGTATCAGCTTGCAGGAAATGTTAACGATTCGTTTCATCGGTACCCTCCGTTTCGACTCTATGGCAGCACGCGGAAAGCCACGTTGCCCGACAGCGTGCCGCTAGGCGTGACCACCTGGATTATCCCGCTGGTTGCGCCGGCGGGTACGGTGGTGGTGATTTCGGATTTCGAAACTAACGTGAAGACAGCCGCGGCGCCGTTAAAGCTGACGCCGGTGGCGCCGGTCAGATAGGTCCCCAGAATCCTGACTGCCGCGCCCACCTGGCCGGAGGCAGGCAGTGTCTTCACGAACGGGCCCAGACCTACGGACAGGCTGAAGACGGTGCCACAGCCGTTGCCGGACGAACAGCCGCCGACGATGGCGCCGCCGTAGTTGGTTGTCCCGTAGAAGTTTCCATCGGTGGCCTGGACCATCGCCGCATCGGGTGTTTCGCCGTCCGTGCATCCGCTTTGGGAGCAGAAGCTGTAGAGCGTCGTCAGTGCGCCGCCGGGCGTGATTTTGAAGATCGTGCCACAGCCGGCGGGGAGCGCGCAGGCGCCGCCAAAGGTGGTTGTCCCGTAGAGGTCGCCGTCGGTGGCCGGGACCAACCCGCCGTTGGGGTAGGAGCCGTCCGCGCACGCGGTTTGGTGGCAGAAGCTATGCAGCGTCGTCAGCGTGCCGCTGGGGGTGATTCGGTAGACCGTGCCAACGGCGTGGGTCCCGCCATCCTGCGTCGTCCCATAGAAATCGCCGTAGGCAGCCTGGACAAGCCCCGCGACGGGGCCGCCGCCGTCGGTGCAGCCCTTTTGAGAGCAGAAGCTATATAGCGTAGTCAGGGTGCCAGCCGGGGTGATTTTGAAGACCGTCCCGGCATTGTCGTTGGCCCCGCCAGTCGGGGTTGTCCCGTAGAAGTTGCCGTCAACGCCTTGGACCAACCCCGCTCCCGGTTGTGTGCCGTCGATGCACCCGGTTTGAGAGCAGAAGCTGTATAGCCTCGTCAGCGTGCCATTTGGGGTGATTTTGAAGACCGTCCCGCTAACGCTGTTGGCCCCGCCACCCGAGGTCGTGCCGTAGAAGTCCCCACCGTACTGGACCAGCGTCCCTTCGGGGTACGCGCCGTCGCTGCACCCGCTTTGGGAGCAAAAGTTGTATACCGTGGTCCGCTCGCCAGTCGCGTCGATTTTGAAGACCGTGCCCAGGTCGTTGGCGCCGCCCCTGTAGGTTGTCCCGTAGAAGTCCCCATTAGGGGCCTGGACCAGCCCCGCATAGGGGTTTTTGCCGTCCGTGCAACCGGCTTGCGAACAAAAGCTGTAGTGCGTGGCCAGCGTGCCGCTCAACGTAGTGATTTGGAAGACCGTGCCGCCCCGCTGGTTTACGCCGCCGCCGACCGTTGTCCCGTATAAGTTCCCGTCGGTGGCCTGGACCAGCCCCCAGATGGGCAATTCGCCGTCCGGGCCGTCAAAGCTGTGCAGCGTGGTGAAAGTCTGCGCAGGCAGAGCGATCACCGTCATCGCACATGTCGCCAAAACAGCATACGCGCGGGTCGCCCGGTCAAATTTGCCCAACGTGTAAACGATTCGTTTCATCGATGCGCTCCTTTTCTGCACGGGCTCGCCCATTTTGGCGGCCAGCATCCTTAATCAAACGATACACCCACCGAGGGATCCCGGCGCCGTTTTTTCATTTGTCTGAGTACCATGCGCTGGTGACCGCAGCCCCGGCTGTTCCACTAAAACCTGCCGTCCCGGGTCTCAAAGTGTGTCGGCTTGTCCCAGGCCGCACCGCCGCGCCGAATCCATTCCGCCGTCCAGGTAATGGCAGTCTCCGCGCTCACAGACGGCGCGCCGAACAACCGCTGGCAGCGCGCCGCGTTGTTGAGCAGCGCGGTGTCCGCTTCGCGGCCCTCGAAGACGGGTTGGCGGTCGAATAGTTGGCCGAAGCGCCCCGCGATGTCGCGCACGGATAGGGTTTCCGGTCCGGTCACGTTGAGCACCGCGGGCGGCGACTCGCAGAGAGCGAAGCTGCGCAGGCAGATCGAGTTCGCATCGCCCTGCCAGATCGCATTGAGGCTGCCCATGCCCACGTTCACCGGCTGCCCTTCAAACACCCTCGCGCCGATATCGCGCAGCACTCCATAGCGCAACTCGACGGCGTAGTTCAGCCGCAACAAACATACGCGGGTCTCGTGGCGTGCGGAGAAAAACTCGAACATGCGCTCGCGCGCTAATACGGACTGCGCGTATTCGCCTACGGGTTCGGGCGCGGTTTCTTCGATCGCGCCGCCGCTCGCCACCGGGACAAACGGGTAGACGTTGCCGCTCGAAAAGGCCACGATCCGCGCATGGCGATAGCGCTCGGCCACGCGCGCGGGCAGGTATGCATTGATCGCCCAAGTGAGATGGGCGGCGCCGGCGGAGCCGAACTTGCGGCCTGCCATGAAGATCACATTCTCCGCATCGGGCAGCCGGGCGAGTTGGGTGAAGTCCAGCAGATCAGCGCCGATTGTCTCGATTCCGGCTTCTTGCAATTGCGTTTCCGCGGCCCGGTCGGAGAAGCGCGACACGGCTACGATGCTTTTCGATATGCCTGCTTCATCCGCTGCCCGACGCGCGCGCCTGGCGAGGCTCGGACCCATTTTGCCGCCGGCGCCCAGAATCAGCAGGGTGCCTTCCATGGCGCGCATGGCGGCGCGGTCCGCATCGCTGGGCGCGGACAGCAAATCGTCGAGTTCGGGTTCGGTTTGAATGAGCGGCATTTACCGTCTCCTCGGGGGGGCGGCCTGAGAGGCCGCCGCAGGCCACGGGCCTGCCCCACAACTGCTCCTTACAAAGTCGCGCTGGCCGACGTCGAAGTGCCTTGACTGTTCACCAGTTGAACGGATATGGATCCGATCGCGCTGGCGCTGCCATCGGTCACGGTGAAAGGCAGGGTCAGAACGAACTGGCTGCCGTACTGATCCGATGTGGTGCTTTGGAACCATGTGGTAGCTGCGCTGGTGAGCGCCACCGGCAGGCTGGTGGTCTGCAGTGTCTGGCCCGAGGCAGGCGTGAATTGCAGCAGGGCTTGTGACGCCTCGCGCGTGTTGGAGTAGCCGGTGATCACCACTTGGAATCCGGACGATGTGGTGCTGGCCGTGACCGCGGTGATGACCGGCACGGCGGGGGCTATTTGAATCGTCTGAGTCAACGCAGCCGGGGTCGGCAGAGTCGCGCCGCCCGCCTCGCTCCAGGTAACCGCGAGCGTGATGGTCCCGGCCACGGTTCCGGTTTGCAGCGCGAAAGATATAGGTGCCGTGTTGCCCGCGGGTATGGTGAAGCTCGCGGTGCGCCCGCCGGTCGAGAACTGGATGGAGGGATCGTCCGCCGGTGCAGCCGGGGAAGCCAGCGATGTATCTGGCTGGAACGTCAGCGCGACTTGACCGGTGATGTCCTGCGCATACGGCGCGCCCAGAGCCAGCGTGAAGCTTGGTTGCTGGTCCGAGGCGGCTGTGCTCGAGAGCCCGCTGAAACTGGCACCGATCACCGTCAGCGTGAACTGCTGGCTGGCTTCGTTCGAAGCGCTGTCTGTTACGGTCACCGTGAATTGGAACGGGCCCGCTGAGGTGGGCGAGCCGGTAATCACGCCAGAGGCATTCAGCGTGAGTCCAGCGGGTAGCGTGCCGGACCAGGTATACGGCGGTGTGCCTCCCGTGGCGGAAAGCGTTTGCGAGTACGGCGTACCCACGGCGCCGCTGGGTAATCCCGAGGTTGTGATCGTAACGCCAGTAATCACGATAGTGAACTGCGCGCTGGCCGTGGCCGAAACGCTGTCGGTCACCTGGATTGTAAACGTGTACGAGCCGGTCTTTGTGGGCGTGCCGCCGAGGACGGCGCCCGCGAGCGTAATGCCCGGTGGCAACGAACCCGCGCTGGTGGTGAACACGTAGGGCGGCACACCTCCCGTGGCTTTCAATGTCTGGCTATAGGACGCGCCCACCGTGCCGCCTGGCAGCGTGGTGGTGGAGACAGCCAGCCCTCCGCCGACACTCAGAGTGAACTGCTGGCTGGCGGTGGCCGCGGCGCTGTCAGTCACGCTTGCCGTGAATTGGAACGGGCCCGCCGCGGTGGGCGTGCCGGTAATGGCGCCGGCCGCGTTTAGGGTGAGTCCCGCGGGTAGCGCGCCGGCCGTAAGCGCCCAGGTATAGGGCGGCGTGCCTCCGGCGGCAGCCAATGTCTGCGAGTAGCTCACATTGATGGACGCGTTAGGCAGCACGGCCGCCGTAGCGATCGAGAGCCCTGCCGTCACGGCGATGCTCAGCTTTTTCGTCGCGGTGGCCGCGAGGTTGTCGGCGACCTGCACCGTGAATGAGAACGATCCGGCAGCATTGGCCGTACCGGCGATGGATCCGCCGGCGGAAAGCGTGAGTCCCCCCGGCAGAGTTCCGCTCACAAGCGACCACGTGTAAGGCGGCGTTCCGCCGGTTGCGGCGAGCGATTGCAAATAGGCGGCGCCAATCGTTCCGCCGGGAAGCGAGTTCGTCGAAACGCTCAGCGCCGGGGCCACCGCGAGAGACAACTGCAATGAGGCCTGGCGCGCCAGGCTGTCGATCACCAGCACAGTGAAGGAGTACGATCCGGCGGCGGTGGGAACACCGGTCACGTTCCCATTGCTGCCGACGGATAAGCCGGGCGGCAGTGAACCCGAGATGCTGCTCCAGGTGTAGGGCGCGGTGCCGCCCGCTGCCTGGAGCGCTACGGAATACGCAACGCCAACGGTCGCGCCCGGTAATGTGGGAGAAGTGGTGATGGTCAGTCCTTTTGCAACGACAATGGTGAACTGACGGCTGGCCGTAGCGGCCAGCGAATCCGTGACCGTCGCAGTAAATGAAAACGTTCCGGTGGCAGTGGGAATGCCGGAGATGACGCCGGCCGGGGAGATGTTCAGGCCAGGGGGTAAAGGTAACGATCCCGCGGCAAGTGTCCAGGTGTACGGACCGACTCCGGCGGAGGCCGCCAGCGCCTGCGAGTAACTCGAATTCAGCGAGCCGCCGCTGAGTGCGGCCGGCGTAGAGATAGCGAGCGTACCTGCGATGGTCAGCGCTAGTGCCGTACTGGCGGCGACTTTGTTGCTGTCGGTGGCCTGCACGGTGAAGTTGAACGTGCCGGCCGCAGCCGGAGTGCCGGCGAGTAACCCGCTCGCCGAAAGCGTCAACCCGGAAGGCAGTGCGCCGCTGCCAGTTACGGACCATGTATAAGGTGGAGTGCCGCCCGCCGCCGCCAGTTTCTGCGAATACGCGATGGTCGCTTCTCCGGTGGGCAGCGGCGATGTGGTCGTAATGGTAAGGGACGCGACGATGGTCAGCGTTAGCTGCCGGCTGGCGGTGACTCCGGTGGCGTCGGTCAACTGGACCGTGAAGCTGGAGGCTCCCGCTGCGCTGGGCTTTCCGGTGATCGCGCCTGCCGTAGATAGCGACAGACCGCTCGGCAGGCTGCCGCTGGCGACCGCCCAAGTATAGGGAGATGTTCCGCCGGAAGCTGCCAGTGTCTGCGAGTAGGCGACTGCGACGGTGCCGTTGGGCAGCGAAGTGGTGGTGATGGCCGGCGCGGTGACGATGGTTAGCGTGAACTTCTGGTTGTTCGTGCCGCCAACGAAGTCGGTGACAGTGACCGTGAAGCTGCCTGTCCCCGCTGCGGTGGGAGTGCCACTGATCGTGCCAGCGGCACTGAGCGAAAGCGCCGCGAGCGGCGCGGGCAACGCGCCGACGGGCGACCAGGTGTAGGGCTGCACACCGCCGGCCGCCGCGAGGGTCTGCAAGTACGCTGTGCCGACAGTGGCGTTGGGGAGAGTTGGCGACGTGGTGATTGTGACACCGGCGCCGATGGTGATCGCGAACGGCTTGGTGATGCTGTTCGCGGGGTTGGTACTGTCGCTCAATTGAATCTTGAAGGGGAACGTACCGACGGTGTTTGGTGTGCCGCTGATCACACCGGTGGAAGCCGGGCCCTGAGTCAGCGTCAAGCCTGGCGGTAATGGAGACGAGCCGGCCGCAAGGGACCAAGTGTACGGAAGCAGCCCGCCGGTTCCAACCAGGCTCTGGTTGTAGGCGCCGTTGACGGTCCCGTTGGCCAATGGCGAACTCGTGGTGATCGCAAGCGGTGGGTCAATGGTCAGGGCAAATGGGACGGATGCCGTTATCTGGTTACTGTCGGTTACCTGGATGGTGAAACTCGAAGTAGCGGCGGCGGTGGGTTGGCCGGTGATCGCGCCGGTGGAGGAATTCAACAAGAGGGGGCTCGGCAAAGATCCCACGGTCACTGCCCACGTGTAAGTCCCGCTACCGCCGGTAGCCGTCAAGGTCTGCGAATAATTCACGCCTACGGTGCCGGCCGGCAAGGGTGATGTAGTAGTGATGGCTAACGCCGGGTTGATGGTTAGTGCGAATGCCTTGGTCGCCGTGACCTTGTTGGTGTCTGTTACCTGGATAGTGAAGTTAGAAGTGGCCGCCGCGGTGGGCTGGCCAGTGATCGCGCCGGTGGCGGAATTCAACAAGAGGGGGCTCGGCAGCGATCCCACAGTTACTGCCCAAGTGTAGGTCCCGCTGCCACCGGTAGCCGCCAAGCTCTGCGAATAGTTTACGCCCACCGCGCCGGCCGGCAAGGGTGAGGCAGTGGTGATGGTCAGCGCCGGGTTGACGGTCAGTGCGGCTGCCAGGGTCGCCGTGACGCCGTTGGTGTCGGTTGCCTGAATGGTGAAGTTCGAGCTGGCGGCCGTGGCGGGTTGGCCCGTAATGGCGCCGGTGGCGGAATTCAACAAGAGCGGGCTGGGCAAAGACCCCACGGTCACCGCCCACGTGTAGGTCCCGCTGCCGCCGGTAGCCGTCAAGGTTTGCGAATAGTTCACACCCACGGTGCCCTGCGGTAAGGGCGAGGTAGTGGTGATGACCAGCGCCGGGTTGATGGTTAGCGCGACTGCTTTGGCCGCCGTCGCACCGTTGGTGTCGGTCACCTGGATGGTGAAGTTCGAGGTGGCGGCGGTGGCGGGTTGGCCGGTGATCGCGCCGGTGGCGGAATCCAACAAGAGCGGGCTGGGCAAAGATCCCACGGTCACCGCCCACGTGTAGGTCCCGCTGCCGCCGGTCGCCGCCAGAGTTTGCGAATATTTCACGCCCACCGTGCCCTGCGGCAAGGGCGAGGTGGTGGTGATGATCAGCGCCGGGTTCACCGTCAGTGAGAACGGGACGCTGCTCGTGCCGCCAGCGGCGTCGGTAACTGTGGCTGTGAAACTCACCGGACCGGGTGCTGGCGGAATTCCCGAGAGCACCCCCGTCGTTTTGTCCAGGGTGAGCCAAGTGGGCAGGGGAGCCATCGTCGTCCAGACGTACGGAGACACACCGCTGCCCGGCACCACCGAAAACTGCTGCGAGTAGGAGACGCCCGCCGTCGCTTGCGGCAGCGGCGAAACCGTGGCGATGGCCACCGCTGGCGCGATGGTTCCGACGAACTGCTGGGCTGCACTGACACTGTTGATGTCGGTCGCCACAACATTATATTGGTAGGGCAGGGCACTGCCCGGGAGATAGTTGGTAATTGTGCCTGGGCCCGTTGTGGGCCCTGTAGGCGCGATCGCCAGACTTGGCGGCACAGCCGAACCGGTGATCGACCAGGTGTAGGGCGGCGTGCCGAACACCGCGGTACAGGAGTTCGAATAGGAGACTCCTACCTCGACGGGCCCGGCGGCCGAGGTGCACGTCACGGGATCCACCGTGGTGCCGCCGTACGGTTGCGTCCCGGTAGCCGGCGGCGCGGTGGTGTCGGTAGCCAGCACCGTGAAGCTGTAGATACCGGCCGGGTCTGCCAGTGTGCCTGTGATGCTTCCGGTGACGGGATTCTGCGTCAGACCGGGCGGCAACTTACCCGCACCGCTGAGGCCCCAGGTGTAGGTATCTGTCCCGCCCGGTACCGTACACGCTATAGAAACCGCCGTTCCTACGTATTGCGGCAGCGTGGAGGGCACACAACTCACGGTGAGTTGCGCCCATGCGGCGCCGACGGCCAACGCGGCCAGCATGATCGATCTTAGAATTTGGCGGGTCATTTGGGTGGACCGAAAGTGGGACTACCGGGGCTGATCACCGCCCCGGTATTGGTGGTGGTGGTCGTGGACGACGAAGATTTGCCTTTGCCCAAGGCGACTGCCGCGCCGGCGGCGGCAGCGCCGCCAACCAGCGCCACGATCAGGATGGTCTTGGACGAGCCCTTGCCTGCGGCCGGCTCCGCATTGGTCTGCGAGATGTTGGTGGTGGCCGCCTGGCCTTCTAACGAAGTGGTCACTCGGATCTGGAATTGTCCGGCGCTGCCGTTGGGCCGCAGCCCATGGCCCACGGCTTGGCCGTCCTTGTCGGACATCACCGTGACAAAAGTTTTCCCGTCGGCAAACGTTCCGCCCGCGCCCTGGGTGGGCAGGAGGAAAGTGACCGCCACGTTCGGGAGGGGATGGCCATCTTGATCCACCACCCGCACCACCGGTTCCTTGGCGTGGTGGAGACGGATATTGTTGATGGCTCCGTCGCCTTCGAGCACCTCGATGCGAGGCACCGTGGTCGCGGACCGCGCCAGCACGGCGCACAGCAATACGGCCAGCGATTGGGCCGCTAGCGGCGACCACCGGGTCCGAAGCGCGTGCATTTGTTATTCCTCCGATTCGGCCATTCGATGAGTCTCGATAAAATGACCTAAGCTAGGATTGTAACCTTGCGACGGTAAGATTGACAGGGCGTTTGTGACCGGAACGGCTATGGCGACGAAATTTGAAACGTGGAGCGCTCCGGGGCACTCCTTCCGCATCGAGTATTCCGCCGTGGCGCTCGACGAAATCCGGCTGGCCGCGGTGGACGGATACCATCGCGTGCCGCACGGCGGTGTGGAGACCGGCGGCATTCTGTTTGGCACGCATGAAGAGGCCGTCGTGCGCATCCAGGCCTGGCGGCCGATTGTTTGCGAGTACGCCAAAGGCCCGTCTTTCGTACTCTCGGAGAAGGAAGAGGCCGCCCTCGCGGAAGCGCTCCAGTCGTGGGGCGGCGACGCGGCGCTGGCCGGGCTGGAACCTGTCGGCTGGTACCGCGCCCACACGCGCAGCGAAGTGTTGCTTTCGGATGCGGACCTGGCTTTCTTCAACCGCTTCTTCCCGCAGCCCTGGCAGGCCGGGCTGATTGTCCGGCCCACCAGTTTCGCACCCACGCGAGCGGGCTTCTTCTTCCGCGAGGCGGACGGCGGCATTCGCGGGGAAAGCAGCTACCACGAATTCACGCTGATGCCCGTGGCTATGGAAGCCGCCACGGACCAAGCCGCGGAGGGAGCGCCGGCGAATCCGACAGCCGCGCCCGGGGTGGCGTTACCCAACGCCGCGCGGGCAGCCGAACCACGTCCGGTCTGGGCATCCGCACCACAGCCGCCTCTCCGCGGTTCCGGCGCAGCGCGGAAATGGTACGCCGCCGGCCTGGGCGTGCTAGTAATCGCCGTCTTGGGATTCTGGCTGCTGAGGCCTTCGGCGCAGGGCTTGAACCTGTCGGCCACCGATATAGGGGGCCAACTGCGGATCGCCTGGGACGGCGGGGCCCGGCCGATCAGCCGTGCCCAGAGCGGATGGATCGAAATCGACGACCATGGTATGCGGACCCAGGTGAAGCTGACGCCGGCGGATCTGCGCTCCGGCAACCTCTTTTATGCAAGACAATCCGGCGACGTGGCAGTGCGGCTGATCGTGGATGCGCCGGGGAGCGCGCCGGTCGCGGAGACCACCCGGTTTCTGAGGCCTGGGGAGAGCGGCACGCAGCCCGCCCCCGCGCCCGCGCCGCGTCTGGACGCCGGGGCGAAAACGGGATCGCCGCGCCAACCGGCGGTTGAGCAGACGAGCGTGGAGGGGCCGCCTGTGTCGGTTCTGCCTCCTGTTCCGGCCGCACCCGCGCGGCGCGTGGTTGCTTTCCGGGCACCGGACGCGGCCGTGCAGCAGCCGTCCACCGACCTGCCGGCGATCGCGCCGCCCAAGATTGAGAACCTGCCGGCGGCCCCACCGGCGGGCCTGACATCGGTGCTCGGCCAGGAGCCGGCGCCGGCGCCGCTGGCGGTTCGGGCCGCGCCGCCGCGTCAGACAGCCGCCGCGCCGGCCGCTTCGGGCAGGATCATCTGGACCGGCAAGCTCACGAAAAGCGGCCGCCTGACGATCGAACGCAATCACGCCTCGTCCGGCGCCATAACCGGTGCCCTGCCCGCGGTAGCGGCTCGGGTCAGCGCCTATCCTGGGGACCTGACGAACAGCGGGATTACGCTATTCACGGCGGATCCCCGGTATGCGCAGGCGCTCACCGAAAAGGCCGGTGCTGAGAACGGCTGGAATCCCACGACTTACACCTGGGAGCCCAAGCGCGCCGCAGGCATTCAGGTGGTGGAGCAACCCGGGCCGCAGAACGGCTACAAGCTGGTGCTCGAAAGCCAGATACCGAAGCTGTCGGTGGTGGTGCTGGAGTGGCGCACCACACAGTGAGGGTCGGGGCGGCTACGCGTTAGCCTGCCCGCGCGGCGCGCTCCCGCAAGCGGCGCTCGCGCTGCCGCATGTCGGCGGAATCCTCGAGCGCCAGAGCGCTATGGGTCATCTCCAACGCCATGGCATAGTTGCGCTCACGGTGTTCGTAATAGATCGCCAGCTCGCGCAACGCGCGCGCGCGGTACGGGTTGCGCGAAGTGGCCAAGTTGGTGAACAGGGCCAGCGCGGCATCGGATCGGTGGAGGCGTTTCTCGAGCGTGGCGATGTCCCAGAGGGTGCGGAACAGCAGATCGTCCGGCAGGCCCAGGTCCACCGCGCGACGCAGCAGCCGCAGAGCCTCCTCGTGCCGGCCGGCCTGCAGCACCCAGCGGGCGAGGCCAATCACGTCCGCGCCATGGCGGAAGGCGGTCTCCTCGGGCGAGCGGAAGGCGAACGGCACAATTGCCGTCAGGCACGCCAGCGACAAGATGTCGATGGCATTGTGATGGAAGATCGGCACCAGCTTGAACGCCTGTTGAGTGCGCAGGTATTCGAAGTAGTAGTAGGGAATCATCTCGCCGGGCAGGTCGCCCTGGCGCTCGACGCCCAGAATGCGGTTCTCCAGTTCGACCAGCCGGCAACTCTCCAGGCGCAGTTTCCAGAGACGCCGCGCGCCGAACAGCAAATCCAGATGCGCCATCCGCTCGAAGGGATGCCGGGCGCGCGCCATGCGGAAGCGCGTCTCCAGCAGCGGCTGATCGTAGGTCTTGCCGTTGTAGGTGATCAGCACATCGAACTGCGCCAGGTGCTCGGAAAGACGCCGCAGCAGGGAGGCCTCTTCGCCGTAATCGCGCATGAAGAACTGCCGCAGCCGGAAGCCGGCGGGCTCGATACTGCCGACTCCGATGAGAAAAGCGTAGGTGCCGGTGCCGCCCGCCAGACCCGTGGTTTCGGTATCGAGGAAGGCCCACTTGGTGGGATGCGAGGAGGCAATCGCGCCTGAGGAGAGCGAATCGAGAAGATCCGCCGGGAGCTCGTGCAGGTTCGAGATGTCCATGCTTCCGTGGCGGCGGTGGCGCTCGAAGAGCTTCTCGGTTTCGAAGTGCTCGCCGCACGCGGTGTGCACCACTTCACCGCTGAGGATCTCTTCGACGAAGTAGCGCGCCGGGCGCAGGTCATGGGGGTGTTGGGGACCACAGGCTGAAGCCTGTGCTACCACTGAAGACTGCGGCGCTGTCCACTTCTTGTCGATGCGCGCGATGCGCCGCCGCAGTACCGCGAGTTGTTCCTGGATATCCTCCACTGTTCGCCTTTTATTTGCCTATCATAGACCCTATCGGCGGGCGGTTCAAGGTACCATAGCGCTTGGCATTCCGGAAAAGCACCGGCCTCTTTCTGCTGACGCTGTTCGCGCTGGTGCTGGCGGCGCGCTTGTGCCATCTCGATATCCTGTGGGCCGAAGAGACTCTGCCGCTGGCCGCTGCGGCGCAAATGGCGCACGGCAAGGTCCTCTACCGCGACATTTGGTTTGACAAGCCGCCGCTGTTGGGGTGGACGTATCTGGTTTGGGGCGCGCGCGACGGATTCCCGTTGCGCCTGGCGGGAGCGCTTTACGCGCTGCTGGCCTGCTGGATGGCGTGGCGCTTCGCGCACGATCTGTGGGGGCGACGGGAGGCCCTGTGGGCGGCGGCCCTGCTGGCGTTCTACCTGGTCTTCGATATCCCCTCGGCGGTCACGCCGCTGGCCGCCGATTTGCTGATGCTGGCGCCGCAGCTGGCCGCGGTCTGGCTGGCTTGGCGCGGGCGCGCCTTTTGGAGCGGCGTGCTGGCGGGGATCGCTTTCCTGGTGAATGCCAAGGGCGTCTTCGTGCTGGCCGCCTGCGCTATTTGGAACGTGCGCGCGCTGCCGTTGCTGTTAGCGGGGTTCGCTCTTCCGAACGCGCTGGCCGCGGGTCTGCTCTGGAGCCAGGGCGCGCTGGGCGTTTATTGCGAGCAAGTGTGGAAATGGGGCCGCATCTACGCGGCCGGGACTTTCGTCGACGATCCTTGGACCAACGGCTTGCTGCGGACCGCGCACTGGCTGGGCTTTCACGCCGCCCTCGCCATTGGCGCCGTTTGGTTCTGGTGGCGCGACCCTAAGGCGGACCGGGCGCGGTGGGCCGCCTGGGCCGTCATCTCGCTGGCGGCGGTAGCACTGGGCTGGCGCTTTTTCCCGCGGTACTACTTCCAGCTTCTGCCGTTGGCCGCATTGGCCGGCGCGCGCGGACTCGTGCTGATGGGCCGGCGGCGCGCGATAGCCGTTGGCGCGCTGCTGCTGGTCCCACTGGTGCGGTTCGGCCCGCGATACGCGCTGTTGGCGTGCGACCTGATCGCACGCCGCCCGTCCGTGTGGGTGGATACCGGCATGGATCGGGACAGCCGGCGGGCCGCGCAACTCGCGCGCCAATGGAGCGCTCCGGGGGATACGCTTTTCGTCTGGGGCTTCCGTCCGGAGCTATACGTCTACACAGGTCTCCCGGCTGCCGCGCGGTTTCTCGATTCGCAACCGCTGACTGGCGTCCCCGCGGACCGCCATCTGACGCAGTCGAAGCCGGTGGAGGGCGAATCCACGCGCGCGCGCCGCGCCGAATTGGCGGCCACGCATCCGGCGCTGATCCTGGATGGTCTAGGACCTTTCAATCCGCGGCTAGCGATTGGGGAATATGCGGATCTGCGCGCATGGCTCGCTGGGTATCAAGAGGTGGCCAGGACCGATTTGACGGTGATCTACCGGCGCGTTCCGCGGGCTGAAGCGGGGCTGAGGGTCGAAAAATAGGCCGATTAACAATCGGCCTGCAGGTTGCCAACCTGCCCCACAGCGTTTTTATCACTCGCCAAAAGACCAAATGAACAAGTCGTGGGTTGAATCGGGCTTAGCGGGTTAGTAAGTCGCTTGGCGAGAGGGTCAGTTCCAGCAAGACCCAGATCATCCCGAAGGGACGGCTTGCTTACGCCGTCGGCTACCAGCGGTTCATATCGTCATAGTTGATGACGGGCAAGGGGTTCTCGCCAAAGCGCTGGAGGCGCTTGTCATCCGACTTGCGAAGGCCGATGAAGTACTCCAGGACATCGCTCCGGATCTCCTCATTCGGCACTACGACCATGTTGACGTCGCTGCGCTCAAACGGATAGAGGAAGTGGTCGCTGGCCTCTTCGTGCTTCGCGGCGCCGGAATACAAGGAAAGATCGGATGGCACCAGACGCCACTCTCGCTCCTTGTAATAAAGGTCGATCTCCTGCGTCTCGTCACGCGCCGGGCCGAGGTCTCCCATTTGCTTGTCGAAAGAGAAACCGGCGATCATCCAATTGCACTGCGTAATCCATTCGCGGGCGGTGAACACGGTGTTGCCATGGGTATCAAACAGGTCAAACTGGGGCTGAGGATTGGGATTGGTCAAATCCAGGCCGTTCGCCACGCACGCGTCCCGCAGAGCATGAAGCTTGGCCAGGAAGTTGTACTGCTGACAGAGGAGTAAGAACAGGAGGCCGCGAGTTTCGATCTTGGCGTCGGTCTGACCGGGCATGTAGTCCAGGAAGTAGCGCGCGGGGTTGCCTCCGGCGTTCTTAACGTAGGACTTCTTGAAGCCTATCCCGAACTTCCCGTAGATTCCGGTGTGTTCGCTGCACTCGCGGAGGGGAATGTCGGTGAAGCAGATGATCTGATTGATGATGCTGGCGCCTTCGGAGAACTTAATCAACACCTTTCCCGTCCGCAGTCCGTTCTGTATGATCAGCTTGAAGATCTCGAGTTGCCTGTTGGGCGCGTCTTTGTCGCTGCGTGCCAAGAAGTGGATAAGGTTGTCGGAGATGGCGGACATCGGTTCAGTATACTACGCGGAAGCGGCGGGACTGACAGTCCCGCGCAAGCTGCCAGCCTGCCCCAAACCGAGCAAAAGGAATGGCGGCATGGCGAGCATGGATACGAGCAAGGGGAGCGTCGCCATGCCGATGCCCTTTTCGTATCCGGCCATGGCGCTGAGGAATCCGGGCAGTCCGGCGAGGATGGCGGCAACCCCCAGAATGCGCGCGAGCAGGCGCGCGACGGGCGAGAGACCCAGCACGGTCAGATAGAACGAACTTTGGAGCAGGATCACGAGAAAGGCGCAGGCCCATTTGACCAGGGAGTGCGGGCGGATCGAGGCCCAGGCCGCTGGGCTGTGTTGTTGGGTGACTCCCAGGATAGCGAGGTTTTCGGCAACGTCGTAGCCTGCCGCGACGAGGATGAGAACGATGCAGACCGGGCCGAGCGCAGCGATCCAGCGGCGATCCGACCGCCGTTGCAAAATGGCGATGGAGATGAACAGCGCGACGTAGCTCGGGATGTATCCGAAGTCGATGTATTGCTGGTGAGCCATTTCGGCCATGTTCTGTCCGGGGGTGAGAATTTCGACGGGCCACGGAGGCCTGGCCATTTGCATGGCGAGCACCGGGTTATTGACTCCATAGGGCAACGCGGCTGGGCGAGTCCAGTGTTGGGCGAGGGAAACCTGGAGCCAGACGCCAAACGACAGCACAGCCAGCGAGGCGGCGAAGGCCAGAAGCCAGACGGTTCGAGCGCGGGGATGCATTCCTTGTGATTGTACGCCGATTGGCAGGCAGTCTGTTCCATCGCAATCCGTGAGAGAATACGCCGAAAGGAGA
>Ga0187871_10001284_pt1 | contig 22059 bp, 20 predicted proteins | sample June2016WEW_16_1_FD_132988 | JGI IMG/M metagenome (GOLD analysis project Ga0187871, IMG submission 132988) | Peatland microbial communities from SPRUCE experiment site at the Marcell Experimental Forest, Minnesota, USA - June2016WEW_16_10 | ecosystem: Environmental > Terrestrial > Soil >...
ATCCCGCGACCGAGCAAATTTCCATGGTAGATACCTGCTTCGGCACGCACCACTTGCTATTCGGCGAGGATGCCAATGACACGCTGTGGACCAGCAGTGGCGGCGGTGGCGGAGTGGTGGGCTGGTTGAACACGAAGATTTGGGACCAAACGCACGACGCGCAGAAGTCGCAAGGCTGGACGGCGCTGGTGCTGGACACCAACGGCAACGGAAGGCGGGACGTCTATGCCGAGGGAGAGCAGAGAGTAGTCACTGCGCCGAGTGGCGAAAGTTTAGGCACTTCGGCCACTTTGAACGCGGTAATGGACCCAACCAAAGATACGCGCCTCAATGCAGCTTTCTACGGACTAGCGATCGGGACCGACGGAATGGTTTGGGGCACGGTACTGGGCTTTCCGGGCGGGGTCGTGCGGCTGAATCCGGGACCCAACCCTCCAGAGACAGCTCTGGCGGAATACTACGAAGTGCCGTGGAACGATCCGGGGGCCTCGGTATGGGGTTTTTCGCCGCGAGGGATGGACATCGACGGCAACGGGGTGGTCTGGATGGCGCTGGCGAGCGGCCATCTGGCGAGCTTCGACAGGCGTAAATGCAAAGGTCCACTCAACGGGCCGAGGGCGACCGGTCGGCAGTGCCCGGAAGGCTGGGTGCTGTATCCAACCCCGGGGCCGAAATTCAAAAATGTGCCAGACTCTGGCAGCGCCGACTCTCATTATTACGTCTGGGTGGATCGCTTCGATACCCTTGGGCTCGGCAAAAACACGCCGATCATTACCGGCAATTCGTCCGATTCGCTGATCGCTCTGGTGAACGGGAAATTTGCGATACTGCGCGTACCCTATCCGGTTGGCTTCTTTGCTAAAGGGATGGACGGACGCTTCGACGATCCAAAGGCCGGATGGAAAGGGAAGGGAGTGTGGACGACCTGGGGTAACCGCACGCCCTTCCACAGCGAGACCGGAAAAGGCACGAGCCCCAAGGTGGTCCACTTCCAAATTCGCCCCGATCCACTCGCCGATTGATGTTCGCTGTTTTGTGGTCTGTGCTCTTTGGGGCTTCGATCGCAGACGATCCGCTATGTTGCGTGTCACAACAATCTGCCTAGTCAGGGCATCTCGATCGCCACGGCAAAGAGCCGGCCTTCAGGAGACTGTCATCACGTCTTAGAGTTCAGTTCTGCCTGGTTCCCTGATACTCGTTGTGTTCCCACAATCTCGCTCACGAGGAACAGATCCGTGAGCAATGCGCGGAGGTGGATTGACGCGTTCAGATTGTCAATCAATTGAGAACTGATGGCCGGTTGTGCCAAAACCAGCTCAATCGCAGCAAGCGAGTCCTGGGCATCGCGAGCGAGCACCTGAAAGAATGCCTGGTATCGTCCCGCCGGCTCCCAGTCTTCTTGTTTTAAAGCCCTCGCGCAGCTTTCTGCGAGGCCTGATATCGCTTTCACGGCACGATCCAGGTATTCGCGAATTTGTCCGCCGGACTTGCTGCCTTCTTCATTGCGGAGCCCTTGAGCAGCATAGGCCAGCATGAATTCATAGCATTCTTCGACAGTATTGCAGCGTTTTGAAATATCAGCCGGCATCTCTTAGGCCTTCTGGCTCTACTCCTCCGGGCGTTGGTGATGAACTAGGAGCCTCTACAGGCCAGCGCCGCGGATCGTGTTCTTGGAGATAAAAGTCGCGGCTCATCCAACCGAAGATCATTGATTTCGTGATGGCGCGCTTCTCCGGTCGAAGACCAAAGTAAACATGCACCATGATCAACGCAATCAGTCCAACGCCCGCCAGCCCATGCAACACGTACATCATGCCCCAAGTCATATCACCGAAAAGATACGGATTACGCGGAAAGAAAATTGTGCGCACGCGGAACATCATGAACACGCCGGTCACGATCGCGGAGAGCCCGGCGGCAATGATGGCACCGTGGTAGAGCTTGTTCTCGAGAGGATACTTGGCGAATTTTTCCGGTGGTGGCGCAGCCTTCCCCATAAAACGCAAGATTCTCCTTCCGGCGTCTCGCACGTCAATTTTGTCCGGCCAGATCGACCAGAAGTCCATGAAGAAGGAGGCGTGGATGATATGAAAGAGTATCGAGACAGTGAGGACGGAGCCCGCGATCCAGTGATAGGTAACCCAGTCGAACCGGAAGCCCACCTTCGGGAGGAAAGCGGTAAACAGCAGCGTGAACATGCTGGCGGCCATAATCCAGTGAAATATCCGCGCGGTCAGCGAATGTCTGGGTACGTGCTCCGGGACGCGCGCGGCGATCAGTGGTGAACCACTGCTCGCAAACTGCTTGGCTTTGGCGAAGTATCGCAGATACGTAGCGTGCACGACGAAGAAGAGAAATCCTGAGATGACTGCAACCCATATCAAGAACCAAGCGATATGGATGGGAACGTCTCGCCCCCACGGACTCTTCGCCCATTCTAGGAAGTCCACAGAGCCTCCTCTACCCCGCCGATTGCGCGCTTCACCAGATTTCTCATCAGAGGGATTTTGTAGGCGTTGAATTGCAGCGCAACCGCACCTTGCACGGCCAGCTTCCCGGCCAGCGATCCGGTAGCTGCAATTGCTGGTTTGCCGCGAACGGCATCTTCGACGGCCTTCAGGCGCAGGGGCCGCGCCGCCGCACCGTTTACGGCTATGCGGATTCGCTCGATGCCGCCGTTCGATACCACCATTGCTGAGGCCACGTTCAGCAGCGGGAAGTCCCACACGTTCCGGTCCCGCACTTTCTCGAAATAAAACTGCGCGCCGGCCCACGCGGAGGGAATGCGAATAGCCGTAAGAAGTTCTCCAGGTTTCAAGACATGCAAACTTGTGATGTCGACGTCGGGGCCGACGAAGTAATCTTCAGCATCGATCACGCGCTCACCCTTCGGCGTGCGGATCACGAATTTGGCGTCGACCGCGATGAGCGCAGGGGCCGTGTCCGAGGGATTCACGGCCACGCATCGCTCGGCATGAAGGATTGCATGCTCGCGGTTGCGGCCCTCCGGAGTGTCGGCATAACAAATGTTTCCTCCGGCGCGATAGCAAGGCCAACCTGCACGGTAGTACCAGCATCGCGCGTCCTGGGAGACGTTGCCGCCGATCGTGCCCTGATTGCGAATTTGCGGCGAGGCAACCAATTCCGCGCTTTCCGCCAGCAGTTTGTACTTCTCTTTGATTGCAGGATGCTGAACTACTTCCGTCAGCGTGGTCATCGCCCCGATCTCGATGCCATCGTCAGTGGTGCGAATTCCTTTCAACTCCGCGATCCCGCTCAAGTCGACCACCACTTTGGGTTTCTTGATGCGGTCCTTGAGCCAATCGAAGCTATCCATGCCTCCGGCCAGGACCCAGCCATCCCGTCCTTGCTGTTCGAGCAACTTTTGCGCATCAGCAATAGAGCTTGGCTGCAACAATTCGAATGCCGGCATAACATCTCGAATTACGGCCATAGGTTCTCCTTTCGCATCTCCACTAAATGTGGGCCGTCAAAGGATGTTGCATGGGCCGCCCCGATTCGAGCGAAGTTAGGATGGTGTCGGCGTTGACAGGTGCGCGGCGAAAAATTTCATCTCCGAGCGCATCCGAGAGCGCGTTTAGAATGGCGGCGCAGCCGCCACCGACCGGAGGCTCGCCGACGCCACGCGAGCCCACCGGAGTTTCCGGATCGGGAATATCCAGCGCCGCCCATTGCATGTTCACAGGAACGTCGAGAATCGTCGGAGGCTTGTTCTGATAGAAACGCGTCGAAAGCATCGCGCCGTAATGCGGGTCATACACCCACTTCTGACCAATCGCGTGGCCTATCCCCAGAACCGAGCGCCCAAGCACTTGGCCCCCAAGCGCGCGCGGATGAATCACCGACCCCACGTCGGCGTAAGCCAGAAAATCCACGATGTAGTATTTCCCTGTTTCGATGTCGACTTCGACTTCGGCGAAGCTCGCCACGTAAGAATATGTTTGGCCGTCGCGAGGATAATTGTCCTTCGCAGCCGCCACCAAACCCTGCCCCGCCAGTGCTGCCATAGACGCCTTGGTCAATTTGTTGAGATCAGCTGAAGCTTCGTGGCCGTCATACACGCCACCCAGTTGAATTGCTTTCGCCGCGGCCTGCCCCAACGTCATGCCCGCGCCGCCGCCTTTGCGGAAGACACGCTCGTTCGCGACCTCGTAACTTTCTGGCTTGCCGCCAAGACTTTTGGCTGCGATCTCCTGAAGCTTTTTCTTTGCGTCCATTGCCGTTGCATAAGCGGCCCGCGTCATCGCGTGTGTCGTCTGGCTGCCACCGGATACGCAGGTGAAAGGAAGGTTCTTCGCCGTGTCGCCCCAGGTGATATCGCACTTCTCCCACGGAACGCCCAGGACCTCGGCACCCGCGCGGTGCACGTCCATCACCGACTCCGTACCCAGATTGCCGATGCCGGACTGGAATCGGACACGCCCCTCTGGTGTTATGACCAGCAGCCCGTCGAAGCCAATCGTGCCACCCACGTAACAACTCAGCGAAACACCAACGCCGCGCGCCTTCGTGCCGCTTCGTTTCGGAGTACGTGCGGCCCGCTCGTTCCATTTGAACTGTTCCGCGCCGCGGTCGAGCGCTTCCTTGAGGAATGCGCTCGTTGCATAAGGCCGCTTGCCGGTACTCGCCATCACTGGCCCCACTGGCGCCTTTCCTTCCGGGCAGTTGATGCGGCGTATGGCCACTTGATCCAGCCCAAGTTTGCGCGCCGCTTTTGCAATGATGGGTTCCATGATCGCAATTCCCTGCATTCCGCCTGGGGAACTTTGCGCGCTGCGCGGAGGCGTATTCGTGAGGATCGTCGCCCCGCGCCAGCGCATCGCTTCGCACTGATAGAGCAACGAAACGATGCGACCCGACGAAGGAACATCGCCATTGGCGTCGTAAGGGCCGTTGTTGGAAATAACAAACATGTCCAGTGCGATGACTCTGCCCTCTTTGGAGAAACCGGCTTTCATTCTGCCCATGAGACTCGGCCGCGCACGCCCGATGAACGTTTCCTCTTCCCGGCTGATCCGCATCATCACTGGAGCGTTGACCTTCTTCGAGAGAAGCGCGGGAATCACCAGGGTCACGCCGCCCGTGATTTTGCTGCCGAAGCCGCCTCCCGTGTATTCACTGATCAGAACCACGTTGCCCGGATCGATGTTCAACCATCTTGCGATGGCCGGCACTGTCTGCGCGGTGCTCTGTGTGCCCGTGTAGACGTGAACTTTGCCGTTCTGCCAATACGCCATTGCTGTGCGGGTTTCGAGGGTCTGGTGGCTGGTATCTGGCGTGACAAATGTTTCGTCCAGGACGAGCGCGGCATTCTTGAAGGCTGCCTCGAGGTCACCGTAGGACCATTCGCTGGGCGTCTTGCCCATTGGCAATTGACCTTCCCTGGCGTTCGCGAAATCTTCCTTTGTCCATTTCAGCTCACCAATCGTGGGCGGAGGAGGACTTGGTGGCGCCGCACCCGCCGCAGCGGCCCCGGCCGGAGCCTGAACCCAAATGTTTCCTTCCAGTCTTGGATTCGGACCCCCTGGCCGCAAAGTTTCGAGCGGATCAATGACAAACGGAAGCGGCTCGAAATCGATTCGGATTCTTTCAATGGCCTCCGCGGCAGCGAGTTCATCAACCGCGGCCACAGCGAGAATAGGCTCGCCCTGATAAAGTGGTTCCATCGTAAGTGCGCGCTCGCTCTTCAGATTGGCTTTGATTACGGTGCCGTTGTCGGTAAGGCTATCGGCTGGCGGCGGAAGTTCATCCGCCATGAGAATCCCCTTCACGCCGGGCATAGCCAGCGCTTCACGCGTATCGATGTGCTTCACGCGGGCGTGCGGCAGTGGGCTCAGGAGCAGTTTGCAGAAGAGCATTCCGTCCGCGTGGTAGTCTTCAGCGTACTTCGCCAGTCCCGTGACCTTCGCGTAGAGGTCGGGGGTTGCGTAATCTTTGCCGATCAGTTTATGCCCCGCGCCGTACACCCGCTCGGCAGCCTTGGCCCGCTCCGATTCCCTTTTCACGGATTTCTCAGGCATTGCTGGCCCTCCGCATATTTTCCGCGCCGCGCATCAGCGCGGTGAGAATCTTGTCGTAGTCCTGGCAACGGCACAGGTTCCCAGAAACGCCGAACGCCAGTTCGCTGCGCGTGGGATTAGGATTTGTCTTGAGGAATCCTACGGACGCCATGATGAAGCCAGGCATGCAGAACGCGCACTGGAAACCCTGTTCATCGATGACGCCTTGCTGGACCGGATGCAGCTTTCCCTCTGGGCTCGCCAGCCCCTCGATGGTCAAGACCTTCCGGCTGCGCACGGTGTGTGTCAGCACCGAGCACGCATAATGCGGGACATCGTCGATAAGAACTGTGCAAGACCCGCATTCGGCCCGGTCGCAACCCAGCTTCGTCCCTGTGAGACCCAGTTTGTGGCGCAGTGTCCAGGCCAGCGTTTCTTGTCTCATGACGTCTGCCCGCCGTAACTGCCCGTTCACATCGATGGTGACGAGCCTTTCACCCATCCCGCGAGTGGACTGGCCGAGCAATGTGGAAGCGCGAAATAGATAGCTTGCGGAGGAGACTGCCACGCCACCAACGATCACGCCTTTTATTAGGTCACGCCTGGAGATCGTGTCAGATCGAGGTTCAATGCTTTTCGTATCTTCTTTGTCGTTCATCCCCTCGTCCCTCCTCTCGCGTCAATACCGCACTTCGCACCGCGTCCGACCCAAATTGTCTCTCCTCTCCGCTCCAGAATCCATCGCCGGCTTGTGTTTCACCGGACTCGCTGTTTTGTTGGATGAGTTGCCGGAGAAAAATGGGTACTCTCGGCCCCTGTGTCACATGGCGGAGCCATTCTAAACTTCATCCGCTTGGACTCGATCGAGACCCACTCTTGCTTGTAGTGTTCAAGTCTCTTTATTTCCTCTGCGATTTCCCCCCAAGAACCAATTCTTGGATTCATGTTTGGAGTCTTCTGCTCCTTCGAGAAGCTCCGACAGTTGCTGATAAGAATCGAAGAGGTTTTTCTGCGTCGGACTTTCTGGGAGGCTTCTCTGGACGTGTTTTGTGCAGCAATCCATCTTCGGCTTCGATCTCGTCGAGAGTATTTTAGTAGACCTGCTCCCAGGTGGAGTCGGGATTAAACGCGGTCATCGTGCCGGCGATCTTGGCCCCGCCCGAGCCAAGATTCTTTTCGTAGACAACACCGCTGGAACTGATCATGAAGGTCATCACGCCGGAGGAGCTGTACTGGATGGGGTAGGCTACAACTGCGAAGCCTCCCGTCAGTTCGCCCCCCGCGAGGTAATTCTTGGCGCCTCCGAGGGCGGCCGGGCCCTGTTGGGTGAGAATGCGAAAATAATAGCCGCTGTAGGGGACGGGCTGGCCGGAGATGGACTCTCTAGCACCGGCCGCGGAATCGACGGCTTTGGGCGGAAATAGTCCATCCTGCTTTCCCGAGGTGCTGAAGATTTTCTGCGCGTAGTGCGCCTCGGCCGCGTCCGCGTTGCCGGCAAAGTAGTCGAGCTCGGCCTTGGCGAGCTCCCGGCAACCCTGGATGGCCCGAAATTCGTCTTTTCCTATGCGGCGGTACCACAGGCTTTCGTCGCCGGCCTCCGAATCGAAATACCACATGCCGTGCCTTTGCATCAGCGGAGCCGGCAGCGTCCAATTCTCCGCGCCAACGAGTAAATCCACGTCACCATCGGGGCGCTTTTCCAGGCGGTGCGTTTGCTCCAACTCGAACACAAACGTGGCGCGCGCGGAAGTATCGTCTGAGATGTCATCCGAAGAAATGATTTCCATCGCCTGAGGACCCAGGATTTCGGTCAATGCAGCGTCGTTGCCGCCCGCTCGCGCCGCGAGATAGAGCGCGTTCACGGCTTCTTCCGCGCTGCCAAAGCCTTTGGCTGGGACTCGACTGGCGAAGATCGTTCGCGACGCCATCGCGAAGACAGCGGCCACGGCAACGATCCCAATGATAAGAAGGGAGCAGGTCCTGAACATTTTTCGCTTGCGATCGGACTGCATGATTTTCCTCTCCATTGCTTTATTTTCTGTTCCTCGAAACTTGTAACCGGTGGGCGACGGAAGCCACAGAAGCCACCACCAACGCTACGGCCTCTAGGGGGCTGCCTTGTGAGCCGGACAGCGCCGGCAGGCAACCGATTAGTGAGGCAACAACCTTTTCATCAAACTTCATCGCAATCTCCGAACTCAATCCATCTTTCCGTTTCCCTACCCATGGTTTGCGGCTGCCGATGGCGAATCGAAATCCGCCACCGGCGACAGTCGCCTTGAGGGTCAAGGGTTAACGCCTTCGAACAGCAGGAGTCCCAGTTGGTTCTGATCCACTTCGATCGCCAGGACTCTGGAGTTGTCGATCGGGTAGTAGCCGTAGTTGTCGGACGCCGTGTTGGTAACGTCCAACCCGGTGATGGCGAAGAGACCTCTGCCGGGGTTAAGCGCGCCGCTCAGCACCGCTCCGGGAGTCAACGTGCCCATGATGTTGTAGTCGGTGAAGCCATTGATGCTCGAGCCGGTGATGTCGACCGGGCCTACGGCCGACCAGAACGGCAAGTTGTTCAGGTTGGCGAATCCCAGGCTACCGAGAGCATAGTTGCCGGAATCGACCGCGCCGGTGCTCTGCAAGTAGGCGTTGCCCGCGCTATTCTGCGAGGAGTCCACGCCTAGCTCGAGCGCGTTGCCGTTGCCGTCGAGATAGAGCTGAAAGGCGAACGGAACGCCTCGTACCAGGCTGGGCGTAACGTTGCTGATGGTGACGCGGCCCAGTGGCCCGACCGTCCAATTGCCGGTGATGGTCGTGCCGCCGCAGCAGGTCAAATCGGCAAGCGCGAGATTACCCGTCACCGTGCCGTTCGAGTTGAGACTGAAACCGCCGCCGATGGTGAGGATGCCGGTCGCGTCCGCACCAACCGCGGTGTAGACATAAGTTGTCCCGGCGACTTTGGCCCACGTGAAGGCTCCCGTATTCGAACCTTGCCCGAGCGCGTTGCCGCCCAGGACGCCGTTGAGACGGTCCTGCAAGTTTTCAACGAGCACGATTCGATTGGTGCCGATGATGTACGCGCTGAGCCCGAATTGAGAGATCACCGACGAATTGGACGGAGTCAGGTTGATCGTGAAGCGGCCGAAGGAGTCGGGGGCGGTGACAGAACCCACCGCAAAGGTTTGCGCCTGGCCCACGACGCCGCCGTCGTTGTAGTCAAACACGCTGCTGCCCGCGACGACCGACGATCCGCTGATATTGAGAATGCCGCCGATGACGAGCGCATTCGGATTCAAAGATCCGTCGAGTCCGGAAAGGTTGAAGGCATACCCGCCCGCGGGCGCGGCCTTGCCGGTCTGCAAGTCCAGGCTGCCGGTGGCGGCGCCGGAACCGTCAAACTGCGAGATCAGCATTCGCGATGCGGAAACCGCGGTGCCGCGAATCGTGATCGTGCCGTTGACGCCGAGATAGGAATCGGCCGTGTTGAGCGTGATCTGCACATTTCCGCCAGAGGAGGTGGCGATGCCGCTGCCAGTTGGCGAAATCGTGTCGTTTTGTCCCCGGTTGAGATCGACGTAATCGACCTCGCCGCCCGTGATGGCGCCGTTCTGCACGGTGATCGCACCCGCTGCGTACAACGGGCCACTCTGGTCTTCACCCTCTAAGTGGAAGATGTAGTTCCCGTCGGCCAAGGCTGGCGCCGCGATGTTGATCGTGGCCGAAGCAGACTTGGTCTTGTCGGTCACCGAAGTGGCTACGATCTTCACGGAATTGCCCGTCGGAACAGCGGCGGGAGCGGTGAACACTGTCGGAGCGTTGCTGGCCGTCGAAGCGGGATTGAAGTTGCCGCACTGCGCGCTGCTGCAAGTGACACTCCAGGTGACGCCGGCATCGTGGCTGTCGCCGCTGACCAGCGCGATGAGATTCGAAGTAGCGCCCGAGACGAGCGCCGCCGGGGGCTGAGCAATGAAAGAAACCGATACGCCAGTACTGGCGGCAATCGTTATGGTCGCCGACGCCGATTTGGTCGTGTCAGCTTTGGAGGTCGCGACAACCGTGACCGTGGAATTGCTCGGAATATTCGCGGGAGCGGCAAACGTGGTTGCGCTACCGCTGGATGTGCTCGCAGGATTGAAGCTGCCGCACTGAGTGCTCCCACAGCTTACGGTCCAGGTGACGCCGCCGCCCGAATCGTCGTTGCTCACAATGGCGGTCAGGTTCGCGGTCGTCGAAACCGTTATCGAAGACGGCGGCACGGGGCTCAAAGCAACGGAAATGGGCATGGGACCGTTGCTGGATCCACCGCCACATGCCGCAGCCCAAAAACCGAGCGCTGCGACGCTCGAGAGCAGGAGGGTTTTCAGAGCTTTCACTGGACACCTCCATCGGACACTTCCGCGCGATGTGAGCGGGAATCCGAGATGCCCTGGGCCCGCACGAGCATGCCGTGCTGATTACGGATGGTGATTTGGCGATCGCCCTGGGTGAGCTGGCGAACGAGCAGGAAATCTTGGCCGTTCGAAGCGCGCAGCATGCCGGCAACCTGAATTTCGTCGCCGGCAGAGAGACTCTTTGCGACATCGCTGCCCACATACGGCCCGAGATTGGCTTTGATGACGCCCTGTGATGTTTCCAAAACGATGTGCACGCCCTGCGGTGTACCGGCGGCGTGTTCGGTGATGATCTGCTGAATTTTTCCGCTGATTGTGATTTCGCTCCGCGCGGCTTGGTCGCCGGTCCAGGTGTGCGATTGCGAGGAGGACACTGGCGAAGTACCGCTTTGCGCAACTGCGGTGTTGGGGAGCATCCCAATGAGGCACAGGCCCAATGTAGGAACCAGCCATTTGCCGAGTCTGATGTCTCCTTTAGCTTTGATATTTGTCTTTTGCATGACGACCTTCTTTCTCAGCGCCGCTGCGCTGATTTCTTTCTCCTGTAAAGTGAATTGAACTTACGTGCGTGGAGAGAAATTGCACGGAGCGGTCCAAATGCTAAGCTGTTGAAGCAACGCACTTTAGGAGTCGTCAGCCATTCCCGAGGCTTCGTGAATCGACGAAATCTCGTGACCCGCAGCCACCGAATCGGGAGGTTCGAATCGTGCGAACAGCTCTTTTGCGAGCCAAATCACAACTTGAGACCCAGCTTTCGCTCGGCGCTGTTGAGCGCAACGCACGGTGGATTGCTCCCCGCCGCGGCATCCGCCATTCGTCACGCCGTTGGCATGCTTGAGCAGGGAAATCTCAACCCATAATATGGAGAAGGCATACGCGACGAATGTTGCCGCGAGCAGGGCTGGCGACGAGTTACTTAAGTCGTCGCTGGTTCCTGCAGAATGAACTCAATGGTCGAGAGAATCGGTTGGTGGCTTGACAGAATCGATCCCGGCGTCCATCGCCGCGTCAAGGGCCTGCGACTGGTAACCGCATACGGCATTGCGGCGATGCTGGGGGCGCTGCTCTACAGCTCGTATCACATCTCGGGCGGCTCTTTCCTCAGTTACCTCGCCGCCGGCTTTGGCCTCTGGGCGAGCGTTTCAGAAGGTCAGGCAACTCGCTGGTTATCTACTCGCGATCTTGTGATCCTGAATGGCGCCGCGGTGGCGGGCGCAGCAAGCTTGATCGGTCTTGCCCCGATCTTGATGCGCCATGGGCGGCTGGGTCCGGAGTGGACTCTGCTCACGGGCGCGTTTCTGGTTGGATATCTGAAGCGATTCGGAATCCTTGGCGCGGGCATTGGGTCCCAGATCTATATCGGCCAGCTTCTCGGCTACGGAACCGGGATCACTCGGGCCGATCTGGGACTGGTAGCGCTGGCAGGATTAATAGCCACGGTAGCCTCGGTCGTGCCTCGCTTGCTCAGCGGACCCGCGGAGCATGCGACGCCTGTGCCGGTTGTGGATGCCTCGATTGGGGACGGGCAGGGACCACGAGAACTGCGCATGGGGCTGCAGGCAGCCGTGGCCGCGTTTGTCATCGTTTTAGTAAGCAGCGTAATCCACCTTCAAGAGTCCGCATGGGCGATTACTGCGAGCACCTATGTCATTGCCGGGTCGGCATCGGGGACTGCACATCGCGTACGCCGACGCATCGTTGGAACGTTGATCGGGGTCCCGCTCGGCATCGCGTGCGTGCCGATCGCAACGCACATACCGCCGCTGGCGTGGATACTCGCTGCAATGGCAATGATCATTTACGCCATGGCATTACCAGAACGCTACGACATTGCCTGTGCCGCCTACGCCTTCACGCTGATGGTAACGTTGGCGATCAGTGGAGAAACATCGATAGCGGTCTTGGGGGCGCGCGCCTGGGAAACGCTGCTCGGCGGATTACTGGGAGTGGTGGCCGCGAAAGTCATTCTTCCTCTCCCCTGGCGGCGCGACCGAGTATGATTTCCAGGACAATGCAGGAGCGGCTTTGCTTCTATGCGGTTTGGAAGCTGCGCTTGTTGATCTTCAGGGATTTGATCTTGGAGTCGAGCGTCGATGCGGGAATGCCGAGTCTCGCAGCCGCTCCCGAGGGTCCGGACACGCGGCCCTTGGTTTCAGCCAGAGCGGCCTCGATGCGTTCCTTTTCCTGAGTCACCATGTCGTCTTGCAGGGGACGGCCCGGCTGAGCCTGATGAGACAGCCAGCTGTCGTCCACGTAAAACTCATCGGCATCGCAGACGATGACAGAACGCTCGACGACGTTTTGCAACTCGCGAATATTTCCGGGCCATGGATACGCTTCCAGCTGCGCCAGACTCTTCTTATCAATGCGCGAGATCTTTTTGCCCATGTTGCTGGAAAAGCGATCCACGAAATACTCGACCAGGAGGCGAATATCTTCCTTGCGTTCGCGAAGCGAAGGAACTTGAATGGGAAAAACGTTGATGCGGTAGAGCAGATCACTGCGAAAGGTTCCGGCGGCAACCGCGGCCGGCAAGTCGCGGTTGGTGGCCGCGATGATTCGCGTATCCACACGGATGGTCTGGCTTCCGCCAACGCGTTCAAATTCGCGTTCCTGCAGTACCCGGAGCAAAGCGATTTGCGTTTCCATCGGAAGTTCGCCGACCTCGTCCAGAAAGATCGTGCCTCCGTCTGCCAGCTCAAACCGGCCAATGCGTTTTTGTAGTGCACCGGTGAACGCGCCTTTTTCGTGGCCGAAAAGCTCGGAGGGAATCAGATCCCGCGGGATTGCCGCGCAGTTGACGCCAATGAAGGGGCGGTCCGCCCGCAAAGACCGCTTGTGAATCGCCCGGGCGATCAATTCCTTGCCGGTGCCAGTTTCGCCGGTAATCAAAACGGTAGAATTGGTCTTGGCTACACGAGCCACGCGTCGCAACGCCGCTTCCAGCGCCGCCGAGGCTCCGACAATTTCTTCGAACATCGATACTTTGTCGATTTCTTCGCGAAGCGCCAGGTTTTCTCGATTGGTGCGTTCCTGTATTTGTTTCTGCTCGTCGATGTCGGTACGCACACCGCACCAGCGAAGAACGTTCCCCTGGGCATCTCGCAGCGGCACAAGGTGGTCGAGAAACCAGCGATATTGTCCCTGGACACCCTTCAGCCGAATCTCTGTGTGAAAAGCGCGCGCGGTTTGAGCCGCTTCCTGGAACTCCTCCCAGACCCTCTCCGCGTCATCCGGGTGGGCGAACTTTTCCAGAAAGCCGCCCGGCGCCAATTGCCCGAAGGGGCCGAAGTAATCGTACACAGAGCGATTCGACTGCACGGATGCGCCATCGGGCTGGATGATGTACATGTGTTGCGGAAGGATGTCCATGATCTGCTGAAGCTCGTTCAGATGGTCTCGCAGCTCCAGGTATTCTTTGTGCGCTCGATCCGCGGCGCGTTTGCGATCTTCGATATCGACTCGTGTGCCGCACCAACGGATGATCCGGCCTTTTTCATCGCGCAATGCGCGAAGCTGATACAGAAACCAACGGTACTCACCGTCGTGACGGCGCATGCGCGCTTCCATCTCAAATGACTCGCCGTTTTTGATGGCCTGCCGGATTCCCTCTTTGAGTTGTCCAGCTTCCTCGGGATGCGTAACCAGATCCAGAAACTCCATGGGCTCCATGAGCGGGATGGGCCCGAAGTAATCGAGCGACGCTCGATTCCCGTAAGAAACGCGGGCGTCTGCCTCCCAGATGAACATGTGCATCGGGACAACGTCGAGCACTTGCTTCAGCTCGCGAGCATGCTCTTCCTGCCACGCTTGGGCTCGCTGTAGCTCCTCGAAAGCCTGAGCATTTGTGATGGCCACCGACACCTGATGCGCGAAAATCTGTAGCCAAGCGGAATCCTGATCGGTCAGGTTTCCGCGGCTAAACACGCTCAACACTCCAAGAGTCTTTCCCCGAGAAATCAATGGGTGCCCTACGAATGACTGAAGCTGTTCCTCCCGCGCCCAATCCGGCTTGGCGGTGCCCTGGCTTGCGTCAAGGAACTCCTCGGTCAAAATGGAAGTGCCTTCGGTTGCGATTCGACCTTCGCGCTTGTTGGCGAGCGGAATGCGGCTGTAGGGGTGCGTGAGGGCGGACCAGTTTTCGTCGACGGTTTTGATGGGAGTACCTGCGCTAGCGGCAAGATGAAGGCACTGCGTCTGGTCCAAACACTTTGGACGCATCACGCATCGCGCGCAGATGTCGCCTGGCTTAAGAAGCCAGACGCGCGCCAAGGCAACTCCGGGCTCCGCAGCGAGACCGCGGACAATGCCGTTCAGCACGTCCTCCGCGTTAAGCTCGCCTGACACCGTGGCGGCAAGCGATAAGAGGGACTCGGCGCGCAAGGTGGGCTCCCAGGTGCAATAGTAAACCAATTGACGCCATTTGAACGAGCGCCAACCCTGGAACATGCATTTGCCCGGAGTATTGGCTTTATTTCACGCCGCTGGGACCAGAATCCCGCCGTGCGGCTGATTGCACGTCAGTGTGGGAGGCAACATCCGATTTATTTCCTTCCACCAGGCCTCGGCCAAATCGCGATCGACAACCGAGAACAACACCTGGCGGAACATCCTCGCGGACTCGCCAAGGACCCGCGATGGAAGTTCGTCTCTGCCGGCGCGCGGTTCCGCATCCACGTTCATTTCCTCAATGCGGTTTCCGCCTAGAGACACCCACCAGAAGTAGGTGACCCGCGCCCTTCAACCGGGATCATTGTCGAAAGCAAGAACTGGGTCGGTCAAGCCTGGATGCGATTCCAACTGATCGTAGAACCGCTCGACGGTAAGCGCGATGCGGTATAGGCCGATGCGATGAGCCAGGTTTAGCGTGCTTGCGGTCGTGTTCATGGGTTCGTCTCCGTACGAGGCCTGCCATTCCCGTGGCCCAACCGGCTGATCCATTCGCGGATGTACGGCGGGCAATTCAGCAGCTGTATGCCATGGGCCTCGTACACCGCGAGAAACCTGACCGTATCCTGATCCGCTAACCGAACGTCCTTTAGGTCGACAGCCACTTTTCGAGATCCGCACTCCTCTGCAAACGTTTTCTCCAGCTCGGTGAGTTGTTCTCCCTGCATTCGTCCGCTCACCTTGAGAACCACGCGATCACCATCTGTGAGTCGCTCAATCTTCCACATGTATTCCGCAATCCTTCCTATTCGATCGTCGGCGTCGCTGGACCACGCCTGCAGGTGGGGGCGAACCCTGGCAAATGCGAAGTGTGGCCCGGTTCGCGCTTCCCGTCTTCTCCCAGAGCGACGACTACTCGACCGGCCACCAGGACTCGTCGGGGTTGTATTCCTGAATGGCGGCCGCGATCTTCTCCGTTTCGGGGCCGAGATCTTGTTCGTAAGCGATGCCTTCGGGGCCGATCATAAACGTCATGATTCCGGTCTCGCCGTACTTGACGGGCGTCGCTAGGATGGCGAATCCATTGGTCATCTTTCCGTCAACAATGTAGCCCTTTGCTCCACCCGGGGCGTCGTCGCCTTGGCCGTTTAATATTCGCAAGGTGTAGCCATCCATGACCAGAGGGTCGTTAGTAGGATATGAGGGGAACGCAGACTTCGGGAATTGGCTCAGGTTTCCGAGCGGACTAGAAGCCTCGGTTCCGTGCACGGGCCAATACAACCCGTCTTGCTTTCCCGCACTGCTGATAACCCGCTGCGCAAATTCTCCAGAGGCGCTGTAGTTCTGTGCATAAATCTGTTCCGCGTTCGCCAGCACCACGCAAGCATCGATCGCCAGCAGTTCGTTTCGGCCGATATCCCGCGCTCGCAACTCCTGCGCCCCGGCCACGCCATCGAAGTACCATTTCCCCGACGCGTTCTTCGCCAGCGGCATCGGGAACGCAAAGTTGTCCGCCCCAATGTACAGAACCTGGCTGCCATCGCTCATGTCCACCCACCGGTTCAGCTGCTGATACTTCTGCGCGAAGCCGTCAATCGCCGCCTTGTCCGCATCGGTGTCGCCGCTCATCAGCAGATTCTTTGCCTCCACACCCAGGACCTTCGCCAGTTCAGCCGGATCGCTGCTCTTCGCCGCTTCGTCCAACGCTTTCCCAGCATCCGCGGGTGTCTGAAACGTTAGTTGCGTCACTACCTTGCCGCCAACGTTCTTTCGAACTGCCAGCGCCGCGCCCGCGAACGCCAGCACCACAATTACCGCCATGATCCACTTAGTCGTTTTGGTCTCGCTCGATATCATTTCCGATCTCCTTTAACAGTTCTTATCTCGTTTTTCTTCCGCTCGACTGGCCCTAGCGTCGCCGCCCGCCGCCACCCCCGCCAAAGTGCCGTTCTCCGCCCATGTGCTGCTGCCGCACCATGCGCTGTTGTGGTCTCCGCCCTGCCATGCTGGACCGGCCGCGATTGCTCTCCGCTCGACTCGTCGCACCGTTTCCGCTCATTCGCGAGTTGTTTTGGTTCCAGCTGCGGTCGCCAAAGCTGCCTTCGTTCGAGCGTTCCGCTCCCGGGCCGTTCGTTCCGGGCCTGCTCGCTCCCAAGCTGTTCGGCTCTCGATTGGTCGCTGCCAGGTTGTTCGACGCCGTGCGCTGCTGCAGTCCACCGGTGTTATTCATTCCGTTGCTATAACCACCAGCTGGCGCTACGCCCGGACCGTTCCTTCCGGCATTGGGATTCTGGACACCGCCGTTCCCGCCGATCAGACCGTGGTTCCCATTGGCTCCGCCATTGGGCATGTGTGCCGGACCCGTTCCGGGAACGTCGTGGTGGAAGCCGCCGTTGGGCCCGAAGTATCCATTCGGGTGATATCCGCCGTTTGGTCCATAGTGCGTATCCGTGCCCGGATGATAGCCGTTCGGGCCGTAGGGGCCAGCTCCATGCGGGCCGGGACCCCACGGGTGGTAGCCGTTATAAGTGTTGTTATTAATGTAGGTGCTGTGGTTGAAGATGATTGTGCTTCCGCCTCCACCTCCACCCCAATTGCATGCCCATGCGTGGAAGCCCCAGCCAAATCCACCGCCAACCGCGAATGCACCACCACCACCACCAAACACCGCTACTCCTGCACCGAACGTCAGCGCGGGAGCCGCAAACACCACCGGCGGCGTGTACAGCGGCACAACAATCGGCGCTCCGTACACGATCGTCGGGTTGTACTGCGGAATGTACACAACCTGCGGACTCGCCGGCTGAATGACGATCGTTCCAGGCGTCGCCTGCGTCACCGTGATCTGTGCGTTCGACTGCAGCGTGCCCGCCGCCTGCGCCTTCGCGCGCATCGCTTGAACTGCCGCCATTACATCAGCCTGTTGGTTTTGAAACGCCTGGCCCAGGCTGGAAGTCCACGCCAGATTCTTCGCCAAATCGTCAAGGACCGAAAGGAACTGCGTTAACGCCTTCACACTCGGGTCCCAGCTTTGCTGGTCAACTGCCTGCGCTAAGGCTCCGCCCGTCAAATTCGAATTTTGGTGCAGCCAATAATCCGCGATCGCCACCTGGTCCGGGAACGTCGACGCCGCCAAAATCTGCGCTACCAGCGCGTCTGGGTACAACGCTATCGGGGCAACTAACGCATTCAGTTGATCCGCCGATTGCGGTGCCGGTGTTGGCCCGGAACTGCCTTGTGCCGTTGCCGTCGTCGCAGGCTGCGGTGCTGCCTGCGGAGCGGGTTCGGCCGGAGCTTGTACCGTAGGGGCTTGCACCGTCTGTACTGGTTGATACTGATAGGTAGTCACTGTCGCCACCGGCGCTGCTGCCAGCCCAACCCCGGTTGTCTGCACGGCTTGCCAACCCGCATGTCGCCCGTGAATTCCGTATAGTCCGGCCATGGTGTTTCCGTTGACGTTTCCTCGAAATGTCAGCACGTTGCGGGTCTTCGTTTTGAACTCCACGTGCTGTCCATTGATCGATCCTTGAATCGGACCGGACTGCTCAGGGCCTTCGAAAAATCCTGACAGTTGATTGCCATACTGTGCGATTTGGACGTGCTTCACGACCGTCTCGCCGGTCGCGATACTGGTTGAGTAAATCGTCCAGTTACCCTCGATGTTGTATGGGGGCTGCTGGGCTACCACGATGCTGCAAAAGATCAGCGACACGAGAACAAAACCTGCAAGCCTCAGCGTCGCGCCAATTTTCTTCATCACATCCTCCCTGGACTTGGTAAATGCAATGGAGTAACCAAAGGTAAGTTCTTAGTTTGCTTTGAGTTGTGCAGGTCGCGAGTTCACGAAGGCTCGAAAATTCACGAAATCTCAGGAAAGACGCTCGGGATTCTCTGACGGACTCCGCCGGCCACGGCGGCGGCACGGGGTCCCTTCTTTGACATAGTTATTGGCCAAGTTACAAGGCTATCTGGCTGAAAGAATCTGAATGGTATAGACAGGCGGATGGATGGACTGTCTGGGAGGATCTAAATGAAAATTGCGCTTGGCACGACACTGGGATTGGGTTTCGGTCTTGTACTGCTCCTGATGGTCCTTAGCACCCACGCTGGCCCACTTTAAGGTCACCAACGTAGAGGCGGTGCGGGACAAAACAGGCAACATTCGCGTGCCGTCTGTTATCGCTCTTAAAGACCTAAAATCAGATCTTAACATGTCGATGAACAAGGCTCGTCAAACAGTGCTCGCGGGTAACGAGAAAGAAGGATTTCACAAGGCAAAGGCCGCTTTTGACAGGTCGGGCAGTTTCAGGTCGAGCATCACGGCGCTGGGCGGCTGCCTCCGAAAAATCTCAAGGCCAGAAATTCCGTCGGATGCGATCTGAATCTGCAGCGAGTCTGCTTCAAGAAGGCGCTGCATCGTCCTCTGCATACCACGGCTGTCACCAACTACAAGAACTGTTTCCATCTTTTCGATTCTTCGGACTTCCAGATCCATTCTTCCTCTTTAGTTTCAACCTCAAGCGCGAATCCGGCCCGCTCCCCAACTGTTCGTGAAACCATTCGTCAGCGGTCTAGTTTGGTGCCGCCGAATTACTCCGCTTCTGAGAGGTAGTGCGGTTATTCTGGCTCCGGCGTTCATTACCGCGCAGGGCGTTGTTGTTGTGGCGTCTGTGGTGATTCCAAGAATGAAAACAAGATTGCTCCCTCCGGAATGGCAAAGGGAATCGTGATCTTGAACAAAGTTCCGGTCTCATTTCTCCCATCAAGGTGGATCTCCCCGCCGTGATCCTCGACGATCTTCTTCGCTATCGCGAGGCCCAGTCCGCAGCCCCGGGCCTTTCCGCAGCTCACAAAAGGTTGAAAAACCAAGTCCTGGATCGTCGGCGGGATGCCGGGGCCGTTGTCCCAGACGCCAATCTGCAAGCAGGCTCGATCTCCAGTCGTGCTTATGACGATCTGCCCCGAGTCCGGAGAAACCGCCTCGCAAGCATTCAGGACCAGGTTGGCAACCACCCGTTCGAGACGGTTGGAATCGAACCAGCCCACTGCCAAGCCTTCATGATGATGCTTGATGGTGATGCGCGGGAACTCCTGCCTCACACTTGTCATCCGGATCGCACTCTCGACGGTGTCGACGATGTTTCGGGCGGCAGGCCGAAGAGTGTCACGACCCTTGGAGCAGTCCAACAATGAGGAGATCATCTCATTCATCCGGTCGATGGCCCACCGGATTTCCCGGTAAGTGTCACTTCTTTGCAGCTCGCTAATATCGGACCGGGTGAGAAATTCCGCATTTGCAAGGATGGCCGTCAAAGGATGGCGAAGATCGTGGGAAACGAAGGCGACGATCCTGCTTACGGCGGAAAGTGGCTCCAGAATTGGAAGATCCCATGGCCCGCTCTGCAAAGATCCAGCCGGCAATAACCGCCTCCTAGATACAGCTTGCTTCAGCATTGAAACTCCCTTCCATCCGCCGTATGCCGAAGTTCAGAGGGGAGCGACCCTTTCCGGCTTCGGCAAGGGCTACTTTGTGACTCTAGATCTCGTCAAACGATGCCCCCTCTTTGAGTTGTTCAGCTACAAACGGGTTAGCGCGCATAAGACCTACACCGCGATTCCCCAAGTTTTTGAGGAGTAATATCCCCGCAGCATCGGCGAATGAAACGTCCGCCAGCTCGAGGGACAACCGAACCTCATTGGCGAAAGTATGCATATCGCATGCCGTGCGGAGCTCCTCGACCGAGGAACCCGTTATCCGGCCTTCCACCCGAAGGGTTACTGCGCTCCGTGACGATTCGACAACCGTGATCCTCAGCATCGCGGTTCACCTGGTCTCCTCTGGCCCTGATATAGCAATTGATATGCCCTTGATGCCATTAGACCAGGTCTGAAGCGATCTCTCCGAAACCCACCGAGACCGTCGGAGGTAATATTTGTCTCGAATCAATAAGTTACGAGGGCTTGCCGCCATCTGGTCACGCTCCGGTTCCTGGGATGTGCAAACGGTTGCTTTCTCCAAGGGTGCGGCACTCACGGGAGGAGCCACCACATTCGGTAATCACCCGCGGGTTGCTGTTGGAGGAACTACGATCGGCGGTGGCGAGATCCCTTGATGCCGAGCTTACCCATGCGGTGGCGAAGCGTGTTTGGATGAAGGTTCAGGATCCTCGCCGCGCCCTTTGGACCATCAACCACTCCACCGGCATATTGCAGCGCGTTGAGGATATGGTTTCGGTCTACCTCTTCAAGCGTGAGGAGGGTGTTGGGAGACTTGAGGTCCGGCCGCTGCACCGGAGCATCCGTCTCAGGAGCCTCCATGCCTTTCGTGGAGGAGGTGACTGGCATGAGGTCGCGGTCCAACCGTAGGGTCGGCTCCGCCGATAAGATAACTGCGCGCTCAATTACGTTCTGCAGCTCACGAATGTTTCCGGGCCATGGATAGTTCATCAATTTCTCCATCGATTCCCGTGAAACTCCGTCGATCTTCTTGCCGAACCGCCTGGAGAATCGGGATACGCAGAAAGCCACCAGCTGCGGAATGTCGGAGCGGCGTTCTCGCAAAGGGGGAAGTTCGATGGGAAAAACGTTGAGGCGGTAAAAGAGATCTGAGCGGAAGAGGCCTGCCTGCATTGCTTCACGGAGGTTGCGGTTGGTGGCGGCAATCACGCGCACGTCCACACGGACGGGGTGGCTGCTCCCTACCGGCTCGAACTCATGTTCTTGCAGAACGCGGAGCAGCTTCACTTGCGTCTCCAAGCTCAGCTCCCCGATCTCGTCCAGGAAGATCGTGCCGCCGTGGGCAAGCTCGAAGCGCCCGATGCGCCGCTCGACTGCCCCCGTGAAGGCTCCCTTCATATGGCCAAACAATTCGCTCTCCACCAGACCAGCTGAGATGGCGCTACAGTTCACGTTCACCAAGGCACGGCCATTGCGCGGGCTACGGTTGTGAATTGCACGCGCGACGAGTTCCTTCCCCGTCCCCGTTTCTCCGTAAATGAGCACGGTCGCATCCGTGGGAGCGACCTGATCGACGGCGCCGAGCGCCCTGAGCACTGCTGGACTATTGCCCACGATCTCCTCAAAGTTGTGTTCTGTGCGCAGTTCCTCCCGGAGATAAACGTTTTCCTTCTCCAACCTGGCCTTCAGGGTGTCAATTTCCTCGTAGGACTGCATATTCTGAATCGCCAATACGATTTGGTTCGCCACCTCCTGCAAGAACACGGCGTCCTCATCCGAATACCGATCCCGTTCCCGGCTTACCAAGCTGA
>Ga0187871_10001287_pt1 | contig 22027 bp, 21 predicted proteins | sample June2016WEW_16_1_FD_132988 | JGI IMG/M metagenome (GOLD analysis project Ga0187871, IMG submission 132988) | Peatland microbial communities from SPRUCE experiment site at the Marcell Experimental Forest, Minnesota, USA - June2016WEW_16_10 | ecosystem: Environmental > Terrestrial > Soil >...
GCCGGCGAGGCGGCCGGGGTGCTGCCGCCACAGCTCGTGATCGCTGCCGCGGCGCAGGCCAGGGCCGCGGCGGCGGTAGCGCCCCGGAACGGGGGGCTGAATAACGTCATGACAATGCTCCCCTGTCGTGGCGAGTGGCCTGGTGGCCGTGTGACCTATAGGACGCCATCGCCGGGCTTCCGGTTGCTGGCCGCGGCCGGTGCCGATGTCAAAGTCTGCAGGTAACGGCGCGGCAACGCGAGGCGCAGCGCCGGCGTCCTAGCGGCCGCTTCAGCTCGTGCGGCGGCCGGCAGGTACCGTCGGTGAGAGCTGGCTCCGGTTTCGCGGGAGGCCCAGTTGTTTTCGCGGGAGGCCCAGTTGCCAGGTGGTTCGCCGCTCACAGCTAGTTCGTCCGTCACGACCAGGCCTCAGCTAGCCGGCACCTTCGGCATGGTGGCCTCGACGCACTGGCTCGCCGCCGCGGCCGGCCTCGCCACGCTGGAGCAGGGCGGCAACGCGTTCGACGCCGCGGTAGCGGCCGGCCTGGTCCTGCAAGTCGTGGAACCGCACATGAACGGGCCAGGCGGCGAGGTGCCGGTGATCGGGTTCGACGCCGGGCCGGACGAGGTCTTCGTGCTGGACGGCCAGGGCCCGGCGCCTGCGGCGGCCACGCCGCGGGTGTTCGCCGGGCTCGGCCTTGACCTGGTTCCAGGCACCGGCCTGCTCGCCGCCTGCGTGCCCGCCGCGTTCGGGACCTGGATGCTGCTGCTGGCCCGCTACGGCAGGCTGCCGCTGCGCGCGGTGCTGAAATACGCGATCGGCTACGCGCGTGACGGCTACCCGATGCCGGCGTCGGCTAGCACGGCCATCACCGCGATGGCCGCCACCTTCCGCGAGCACTGGCCAAGCTCCGCCCAGGTATACCTGGGGGGCGGGGCACCGGCGCCAGGCGCCCGTTTCGCTAATCCCGCACTCGCCGCCGTCTACAGCAGGATCCTGGCCGAGGGCGAAGCCGCTGGCACCGATCGCGAAGCGCAGATCGAGGTGGCGCGCCGGGCGTTCTACGAGGGTTTCGTCGCTGAGGCGATCGCTTCCTACCTGGCGGATGCTGAGGTGATGGACCTCACCGGACGAGCCCATCGCGGCCTGCTGACCGGCGCTGACCTGGCCGGCTGGCGGGCGTCTGCCGAGCCGCCCGTCACGCTGGATTACGCGGGCCTGACGGTCTGCAAGACCGGGCCGTGGGGGCAGGGCCCGGTCTTCTTGCAGCAGCTTGCCCTGCTGGCCGGGTTCGACCTGGCGGCCATGGGCCCGGGCAGCGCGGACTTCATCCACACGGTCGTGGAGTGCGCGAAGCTGGCGTTCGCCGACCGTGAGGCCTGGTACGGCGACCCCAGGTCGGCGGCCGTGCCGCTGGCCGCGCTGCTCTCGCCGGACTACGCGGCGGCGCGCAGGCAGCTGGTCGGCGCCGCGGCGTCGGGAGATCTCCGGCCGGGCGCGCCGGAAGGTGTCGCGCCCAGGCTGCCCGGATACGCCCTGCCTGGTTACCCGGGGCCTGGTTACCCGGGGCCTGGTTACGCGGGGCCTGGCGACGCGCGGCCCGGCCTGGTGCCGGGGCTCGGGCCCGGCGACACCTGCCATCTGGATGTCGCTGACTCGTTCGGCAACCTGGTCTCGGCGACGCCGAGCGGCGGCTGGCTGCAGAGCTCGCCCGTCGTCCCCGGGCTTGGCTTCTGCCTCGGCACCAGGGCGCAGATGTTCACCCTGACCCCCGGCCTGGCGAGCACGCTGGCGCCGGGCAGGCGACCGCGGACCACGCTCTCGCCCGGGCTGGTGCTTCGCGACGGCGAGCCCTATCTGGCGTTCGGCACGCCCGGCGGTGACCAGCAGGATCAGTGGGCGCTCGGGTTCTTCCTCAACCACGTCCACTTCGGGATGAACCTGCAAGAGGCGATCGACGCTGCGGCGTTCCACACCGGCCATTTCCCTTCGTCGTTCTACCCGCGCGCGTCGCTGCCCCGGTCGCTGGCCGCCGAGGCGAGGCTGACCGGGCCTGTCGTCGCGGAGCTGCGGCGGCGGGGGCATGCGGTCACGGTGACCCCGCCCTGGTCGCTCGGCCGGGTCAGCGCCGTCGGCCGCAGGAACGGGATGCTGTACGCGGCCGCCAGCGCGCGCGGCATGCAGGGTTACGCGGTGGGCAGGTAGCGGCCGGCCCCGGGCCGGAAGCGCCAGGGATCAGCCGGGTTCAGACCGGCAGCGCCAGGCAGCCGGCCAGCAGCGCGGCAATGATCGCGAGCACCCTGAGCCACCCGGAGGCCGGCCCGGCCGGAGCGGGAAGCATGCTGGCCCCGGTCGCGATCACCAGCAGGCCGAGCCCGGCGGCGATCAGCGGCAGCTGCGGCCGCAGCACGGCTGGCCGCGCGCCCGACTCGGCCAGGTGCGTCGCGAACAGGTAGCCGAGCAACGCGACCGCCAGCAGCCCGGTGTGGTACGGGCGCGACCGGTGCATCGCCTCAAGGATGATCGCGGCGATGACCAGGCCCTCCGCCCACGGGATCGCCCGGATCATGGTCAGCAGCCAGCGGCCGAGCCGGGCCGGCGGGCTGTGGTACACGGCCAGATCGCGCTGCCCGGCACCGGCGGCCAGCCGGGCCGTGCCGAAGACGGCGCACGCGGCGGCCACCGCGAGGACGGCCGTTCCCGGGCCGCTGGCACCCGGCCGCGGCAGTGCCGACCACGCGACACAGGCCGCGGCGAGCAGGCCAGCGGCCGCGCTCTGGCGCGCCAGAGCGTGGCGGTCGGCCAGCCGGGCCGTGGTGATGAAGGAAAACGGCATTTAAGGGCTGCCCACCATGACCTTTCTCGTATAGGGAGCGAGCGGCTCATCCAGCGTCTGCTTGCCGTCCCAGTGGGCCAGCGGGATGCCGAGCTCACGGAGCGAGAACCTGATTGCCTGCTGCTCCATCCGCCAGATCCGGCGGGTCATTCCGGCCAGGTGGTCGCTGCCGCCGCTCGGCTCGGCATTGAGCACGTCGACGATGAGCACGCTGAAGCCGCGTTCCCGCAAGTCGCGCAGGGCGCCGATGAGCCGGAGGCTGAGCAGCGGGCTGAAGACGACGATCAGCGCGCCGGCCGGCAGTGCGGCCTTGGGCAGCCGGTCAAGCTCGTCGCCGCGGCCGCCGGCCCCGGCTTCGGCGAGCATCACGTTCATGATCCGGTAGAACTGCCTGGTACCTGTGCCAGGGGCAATCCAGGCCCCGTTGCTGGCGTAGCTGATGAAGCCCACCCGGTCCCGCGCCGCCAGGTAGGCCCTGGCCGTCCCGGCCGCGCCGCGCAGCGCGAGGTCCAGCGAGGTGGCGCCGGTCTCGCCGACGTCTGAGGTGGCATCGGCGACGATGACGACGTTCTGGGTCCGCTCGGCAGCGAACATGTTCAGCTGGAGACGGCCGCGCCGGGTGGTGGCCGGCCAGTTGATCCGCCGCTGCGGGTCGCCGGGAACGAAGTCGCGCACCCCGTTGAAGTCGGTCCCGGCGCCGTAGGCCCTGGAGGAATGCTCGCCCAGCCAGTTGAGCAGCCGGCTGAGCACGATTCTGGAGTCCTGCACTGCCGGGGCGGGATAGCAGTCGATCAAGGGCAGCGGTACCGTGGCCCGGCCGTCAAGCAGCCGCCACCGGTCGCGCAGGATCACTTCCGCGTGGCCGGGACTGCGACGGCCCCAGCGGCGAACCAGGAACGGCAGCGTGGCCTCCGTGGTGGCGCCATCCCCGGCGGCCGAGGCGGCCGGCAGGCCGGCCCTGCCGGGAGTCTCGACAGCCTCGGCGGGGCGCAGCAGCAGGTCGACGCTGAAGTCGCCGGTCCCGCTGATCGTCGCGTCGATCGCGGCGTGCTCGTTCTCGAAGACGCGCAGTGCGGTTGGTCGCAGGCTGACGCCGATCCGCTCGGGCCGGTCCCGCCGCCAGGCGGTCAGCAGGACCACGGCCGGCGCGGCGGCCGCGGCGAACGCCGGCCGCTGGGTGATGACGGCGACGGCCAGGCCCGCCAGGGCGAGCGTGAGCAAGCGCCGCGCATGGCCGGACACCGACCAGCTCAGCCGCACCTTGCGGTCCTGCGGCTGAGCGGTCATCGCCGTAACCTCCCCTGGAGCCGGTCAGCCGCGGCGGCCTGCGGCCGGGTCGGTCTGCGGGGTGGGGACCGAGGCCAGCAGCCGGGCGACGACATCGTCCGAGCTGACCTGCCTGACCCAGAGCTCAGGCCGCAGCGTGATCCGGTGCGCGAGGGCCGCGACCGCGACGCTCTTGACGTCATCGGGGATGACGAACTCGCGCCTGGCCAGCAGTGCCTGGCCCCTGGCTAGCTGGACGAGCGCCAGGCCGCCTCGCGGGCTCGCGCCGACCTGGATCTGCTGATGATCCCTGGTGGCGGAGACCAGCGCGATGACGTACTCAAGCACGTCGGGGGAGACCTCCACCTGCTCAAGCGACTGGCGCATGCCCAGCAGCGTGCCCGCGTCGGTGATCTGGCTGACGGCGGCGGCCTCGGTCTTCCTGTCCAGCCTGCGCTGCAGCATCTGCACCTCGTCGGGCGCGCTGAGATAGCCGAGCCGCAGCCGGATGAGGAACCGGTCGAGCTGGGCCTCGGGCAGCTCGTAGGTCCCCTCGTACTCGATCGGGTTGTCGGTCGCGAGCACGACGAACGGCTGCGGCAGCTGCCGGGTCTGGCCGTCCACGCTGACTTGTCCCTCGCCCATGGCCTCGAGCAATGCCGCCTGGGTCTTCGGCGGTGTCCTGTTGATCTCGTCGGCGAGCAGCAGCTGGGTGAACACCGGTCCGGGACGGAAGACCATCTGGCCGGTCCGCTGCTCGTACAGCGGCGCGCCGATCACGTCCGAAGGCAGCAGATCCGGGGTGAACTGGATGCGGGTGAACTCGAGGCCGAGGGCCCGGGCGAACGACCGGGCGATCAGGGTCTTGCCCAGGCCTGGCAGGTCTTCGATCAGGATGTGACCGCCCGCCAGGATGCCGATCATCAGCAGCTCAAGAGCACGGCGCTGGCCGACAACCACGCGCGAGATCTCGTCAAGAACCTCGGTGCACCGGTACGCGGTTTCCGCCGGTCCCGGGGCCTGCCGTGTCACAGCCGCTCCAGTCGGTCGATGAGCCGGGCCAGCGTGCGGGGCGGGATGCCGGGCTGGCCGCCGGAGGCCACCTGCGGACGGCCAGGGTCCACCCAGTCCCACAAGACCTCGTCCGCCTTACTGCGGCACAGCAGCCGCCGCGCCGCGGCTGGATCGGATTGCAGGCTGACTCCGTGCCGCTCGGCGAGCCGCGCGGCCAGCAGGCTCTGCAGGGTGCCACGCAGCTCGGCGTCGAAGGCGGCCATGGAGCGGGTGCCCCCGATCAGCCCGGAACGCTTGCGCCAGTAGCCGGTGAACCGCAGCGCCGGCCGACCGGACGCGGCCAGCTCACCGCCGGCGGCGGCGTGGCCTGCAGGCGGCAGGCAGGCGCGGAGCACGGCGAGGCCCAGGGCCGCGGCGCAGCTGACGACCACGGTCGCCCCGGCCGGGCCGGCCACCGCGTACCCCGCCGCCGCGGTAGCGGCGACCAGGACGCCGGCGATCGCGATCTCCGGTGCGGCGCCGCGCCAGCCGCGGCCTGGATCGGCGGGCAGGCCGTCCCTGGGCCCTGATGCGGTCACCTGGCGGCCTCGGTCAGGCTCTCGGCAAGCTCGGCGAGAGCCTGCTCGGCGGTGTCGCGATCCGCGGCAGTCAGCTCCCTTGCCGAGAACCTCGCCGCATAGAACACCGACGTCAGCCGGGCGGCCGCGGTGCCGCGGACAAGCCCGGTGGCCGCGGCCCTGGCCAGTAGCTCGCCGGGAGTCTCGGCGGCCCCCCTGGCCGCGCCCGCCTTGGCCAGGCTCAGTTCCATGGCCAGGTAGCACGCGATGATGGCGCCCCTGGCATCGTCAAGGTCGCGCAGCGCGAGCCAGCCATACTGCACGGCTTTCCTCAGCTGCGCCGCGCCGTCGTCAGCGAGTTCCGGGTCCGCGGGCGGCAGCCGGATCTGGCGCTGCGGCCAGTGCCGCCGCACCAGCAGGATGGAGCAGCCCACGATGGCGGCGATCAGCACGGCTGCCAGCAGCAGGTCGAGCCAGGTTCCGGCGGACAACGCGGCGTGCTGGGCGGCCGGAACGCCGGGGCGCGCTGGCAGCTGGCCGCGAGCTGGCGCGACCCGCGGCGGGGGCCGGATCTTCAGGTGCACGGCCCTGGTCAGCAGGTAGCCGCACGGCAGCGCGAGCGCCGCGACGATCAGCACCCCCCGCAGGACCTCCCGCAGCCTGGTCGCCAGGAGGTGGTCTGTTGACGTCCCGGCCCGGCGTGCCAGGATCACGAGCAACACGATGAGCACGGCCTCCAGCGCGGCGGTGACCGGCAGCTCGTCATGGGCGTAAGGGCCGTCGAGGCCGGGCGCGGGCAGGCCACCGCGGAGCGTGGCGGCGGCCAGCACGATCAGCAGTGCCGCCAGCGTGAAGCGCCACAGCTGGTAGCCGTCCGCGCCGCTGAACCGATCGCTGGCGCGCGGCCGTCCCTGCGTCATGCTCGTCAAGCCTCCGCGACGAGGCCGGCCCGGTCACCGGCATCACCGACGCTACCGTCGGTCGCGGCGGCCGTCAGCAAGCGGGCGCACGGCCGGCCGGGTTTGCGGCCATCTTGTTATGCCTGCAGCCTAAGGCCGACGCCGGGACGTGCGATCGTGGCCAGATGACGCGTAAGGTCACGAGCGGCGTGAACGCTCACCCGAGGCAGGAAACTCCCGGCTCAGGCGATCCAGCAGGGCCGGCCGCGGCCGTCATCGAGACGGCGGCCCTGACGAAACGGTATCCGGGCCCGGTCACCGCGCTCGACGGGCTGACCGTCGCGGTCGAACCAGGCGTCACCGGGCTGGTCGGATCCAACGGGGCGGGGAAGTCCACGCTTATCAAGATCCTGCTCGGCCTGCTGCCGCCGACCAGCGGGCAGGCGAAGGTATTCGGCCGTGACTGCGCCTGCGAGGCCGGCCAGATCCGGATGCTGACCGGGTACATGCCCGAGCACGACTGCCTGCCACCCGACGTCAGCGCGACGGAGTTCGTCACCCACCTGGGCCGGATGTCCGGGCTGCCGCCGACCGCCGCCAAGGAGCGGGCCGCCGAGACGCTCCGGCACGTCGGCCTGTATGAGGAGCGGTACCGGCAGATCGGCACCTACTCCACCGGCATGAAGCAGCGCGTGAAACTGGCCCAGGCGCTGGTCGGCGATCCGCGGCTGCTGCTGCTCGACGAGCCGACCAACGGCCTGGACCCGGCCGGCCGGGCCACCATGCTCGAGCTGATCGCCCGGATCGGCGGCGAGTTCGGCATCGCCGTCGTGGTCGCCTCCCACCTGCTCGGCGAGGTCGAGCAGATCTGCGATCACCTGGTGGCCATCGACAGCGGGCGGCTGCTCCGGGCCGCCTCGATGAGCTCGTTCACGCAGGCCAGCCAGGTGCTGGCGATCGAGGTGGAAGAGGGCACTGAGCAGCTGGCCGCCGAGCTCACCCGGCGCGGCCTGCAGCCGGTCGCCCAGCGGCGGGAGCTGCTGGTCCGGCTGGCCGGCGAGGAGACCTATGACACGGTCCGCGACGTGATCGCCGATCTCGGCCTCCCGCTGAACCGGATGGAGCAGCGCAGGCACCGCGTCGAGGAACTGTTCCGCGGTGACCCGGCACCCGCCGCCGACGAGATGGGAGCGGTCAATGTCGGCTGACAGCGCGGAGGCGCGCTTCGGCGCTGCGCCCCGGTCCGCGGGCGGGGTCATCCACGACATCGGGTACCGCAGGTACGAGGGCGAGCGGCTGAGCCGGGGCCGGATCGTCCTTGCCTTGTGCTGGCACAGCCTCCGCTCCGCCTTCGGCATCGGGCGCGGGATCAAGGCCAAGATCGTGCCGGTGCTCACCTTCGCGATCATGTGCCTGCCTGCTGCCGTGGACGCAGTCATCGTCGCCCGCACCGGCACCCGCCAGGTCAGCTACGACACTTATGTGCCGATTCTGCGGATCCTCGTCATGACGGTTTTCCTGGCCGCCCAGGCGCCCGAACTGGTCTCCCGTGATCTTCGCAGCCACGTGCTGCCGCTGTACTTCGCCCGCCCGATCAGCCGCCTGGACTATCCGCTGGCCAAGCTGACCGCCTTCGTGCTGGCCTGCCTGGCGATGATCGAGATACCCTTGCTGATCCTCTATCTGGGCACGATCGCGCAGGCACACGGCGGCAGCGCCATCTGGGCGCAGACGCGGGCGCTGATCCCCGGCCTGCTGGTCGGCCTGATGTGGTCGGTGCTGCTGGCCTCGATCGCGATCGCGATCGCCTCGCTCACCGGCAGGCGCGCCTACGCGACCGGCGGCATCGCGATCTTTTTCCTGCTCACCTTCACGCTGGCCCGGATCCTGGTACATGTTGCGACTCAGAGCGCCGTGGTTGGGCCTGGCCCCGGGCCGGCCGGTCCTAAGGGCGGTGGGCCAGGAGGTCCGCCTGGCGGCGGATCGGTGCCAGCTCACCTAATTGCGCCCGCGGTGCCCGCGGCGGCGCACCTGTACGCCCTGATCAGCCCGTTCACGGTGCTCGATGGCGTGCGCCAGTGGCTTGGCGGCACGAACCCCAGCGGTATCCAGCCGGGCGGGATCGCCAACCCGGGCAGCTATGGGCCGCTGTTCGGGGTCATGCTGCTGGTCTTCCTGGGCGCGAGCCTCGCCATTCTCGTGAGCAGGTACCGGAAGGTGGGCATCGCATGACCGCGATCGAGCTGCGCAACGTGTCCCGCTGGTACGGGAACGTCGTCGCGGTCAATGACATCACGATGACGATCGGCCCCGGGGTCACCGGCCTGCTCGGCCCCAACGGAGCGGGCAAGTCGACGCTGCTGCACATGATGGCGGGCTTCCTTGAGCCATCCCGCGGCGAGCTGACCGTGGGCGGCAGGCCCAGCTGGCGGAACCCGGAGATTTTCAGGGTCCTCGGCCTGGTGCCCGAGCGCGACTCGGTGTACTCCTTCCTCACCGGGGCCGACTTCGTCCGCGCCACCGCGAGGCTGCACGGGCTGCCCGATCCGGACGGCGCCGCGCGCCAGGCGATCGGCATCGTGGAGCTGGCCGATGCGCAGGACCGCAGGATCTCGACCTACTCCAAGGGCATGCGGCAGCGGATCAAGGTCGCCGCCGCGCTCGTTCACGATCCGGCGGTGCTGCTCCTCGACGAGCCGTTCAACGGCATGGACCCGCGGCAGCGGCTGCAGATGATGGACCTGCTTGACGCGCTGGCGCACCGGGGGCGCGCCATCTTGTTCAGCTCGCACATCCTGGAAGAGGTGGAGCGGATCTCCGGCACGATCCAGGTCATCGTCGGCGGCCGGCTGGCCGCATCCGGGGACTTCCGGGCCATCCGGCGGCTGATGACGAGCCGGCCGCATGTCTTCCTGGTGCGGTCGTCAGACGACCGGCTGCTCGGCTCCGCGCTGATCGGCCGCCCGGCGGTCAACGGAGTCGAGCTGACACCGCGCGGCCTGCAGGTGCGGGCCGCCGACTACGGCGCTTTCACCAGGGAGCTGGCCGGCCTCACCAGGCAGCAGGGGATCAGGCTCCGCGAGCTGCTGCCTGCCGACGAGTCACTGGAAAGCGTGTTCGCTTACCTGATCGCGTCCTGACCTCCCGAGGCGCCCGTCCCGGGCAGACCGGAACGGGCCTAGACGAAGAAGTGAGAGTCATGTCCGGAGTACTCAGCCCGGTCGTCATGCGGATCACCTTCCGCGCGACGATGAGCCGCAAGCGGGCCCTGCTGTTCGCGATACCCGCGGTGCTCCTGCTCGGCATCTCCGGGCTGCTCAAGGCCACCCAGCCGGCGGCGACCCAGTGGCCGCCGCAGTTCCTGGGCACCTTCGGCTTCTCGGTGGTGCTGCCGCTCACGGCGCTGATCATCGGCACCAGCGTGCTCGGTGCCGAGATCGACGACGGCAGCGTCATCCACCTGCTGGCCACCCCGGTGCGCCGGTCGACCGTGATTTTCAGCAAGTTCGCCGTGGCGGTCGGCCTCACGATCGCCTTCGCAGCCGTTCCCGAGCTGCTCGCAGGCCTGATCGCGACCGGCGGCGGCAAGCTGGCGGTGGGGATATTCGCCGGGGCGGTGGCCGCGGCGGTGATTTATAACGCGATCTTCGTGATGGTCTCGGTACTCACCACCCGGGCTATCGCGGTCGGGCTGCTGTACCTGGTGGTCTGGGAGGGGCTGCTGGTCAATCTGGTCAGCGGCGCGAGCGAGCTGTCGGCTGGCCAGTATTCGCTGGGCATCGCGAACGCGATCGCGGGCAACCCTAACCTGAACGCGCACCTGAGCCTCACCACGGCCGTCATCATGGGCGCGATCGTGACGGCGGTCACGCTGCTGCTGGCCGTCCGGGCGCTGTCAGCGTTCTCGCTCAAGGGCGACGCGGCCTGACGGCTGACCACGAGCATGACGGCTGACTACGAGCCTGACGGCTACGGCCTGGCTCCCGCCGCGGCCGCCTTCAGCTGCTTCTTGTGCTCGCGGACCGAGTCCAGCGACGCCTGGTCCACCACGTCGGCGACCGAGTAGCGCGAGCCCTCCTCGCCGAACCGGCCTGCCGCCTGCCGCCAGCCGGGCGGCTGCACGCTGAGCTGCTTGCCCAGCAGTGCCAGCAGGATCTGCGCCTTGTAGGTGCCGAAACCGGGCAGTTCCGAAAGCCGCGCCAGCAGGTCGGCGCCGTCCGCCGCGTCCAGCCAGATCCGGGCCGCCTGGCCGTCGTAGCGCTCCACGATCGCCCGGGCCAGCTCCTGGGTCCGGCCCGCCATGGCGCGCGGATAGCGGTGCAGGGCGGGCCGCTCGCTGAAGACGGCCGCGAGCGCATCGGGATCGAAGCCGGCCAGCTCGGTGGCCGTCGGCTCATGGCCGAGCCGCTGCATCAGCACGTACGGCGAGCCGAACGCCTTCTCCAGCGGCACCTGCTGATCCAGCAGCATCGCGATGAGCAGGGCCAGCGGGCTGCCCGATAGCAGCTCGTTGGCGCCAGGATCGATGGGCAGCGACAGTGCCATGGCGGCCTCCGGTGGGTGCGGACTAGATGGCCATCCTGCCGTGCCTGATGCGGTCCGCGCAGCTGGCCGTCGCCGCACCCGGCCGGCGATCAGGGCGCGCCGGTCATATCGCCCGCCTGATAGCGGGCGAGCTGCCGGTCCTCCGCTTCCTTCGTCGGGAACTTCAGGAAGACCAGGACGGAACCGATCAGCACGGCGACGATCCCCGCGGTATAGGCCCATCGGTCGCCGGACAGGAACGACGACCTGGCCGCCGAGGTGATCGCGCTGGCGTACTGCGGGTAGCGCTGGGCGACCGCCTGGGCGCCCGCGAACGACTTCGTGAGCTGGTTCTGGACGCTGGCCGACAGGTCCGGGCTGCGCGGTGCCGCCGCGATCGCCTTGGCGAAGGCCGTCGCGTAGCCGGCCGTGAGCAGCGCACCGAAGACCGACTGCATGATCGCGCCGCCCAGGTCGCGCTGCAGGTCGGCGGTGCCCGAGGCCATGCCCACCCGCCGGACCGGCACCGAGCTGGTCAGCGAGTGCGAGGCGGGCGTGCCGGCGAAGCCCACGCCGATGCCGATCAGCGCGTAGGCCAGGCCGACCTGCCAGTAGGAGATGTGCTCCTGCCACAGCAGCAGCATGGTTCCGAATCCGAGCAGGCAGAACAGGTACCCGGTGAGCAGGGTGAACCTGGATCCCCTGGCATGGATCAGCCGGGCCGAACCTGGCGCGACCGCGACCATGAAGAACGCCTGCGGCAGGTTGGCCAGGCCGGCCTGGATGGGCGAGTAGCCGAGCACGTCCTGCAGGAACTGCTGGCCGATGAAGATCGCGCCCATCAGGGAGCCGAACACGATCACCCCGGCGACGGCCGCGACCCAGAACGTCGGCCGCCCGGCGATGTGCAGGTCGTAAAGCGGGTGCGCGGCGGCGCGCTGCCGGGCCACGAACGCGACCGTGGCGGCCACTGCCACTATCGCCAGCCCGATGACCAGTGCCCCCTTTCCCGGGACCGGCGCGAAGTTGATGTCCACGATGAGCACGCCGACCGCCGCGATGGACAGGATGCCGCCCACGTTGTCCACTGGGTCGGTCGTCTCGAGGACATGGCTCGGCACGAACCGTACCGCCATGATGAACGCCACCAGGGCGAGCGGCAGCGTGGCCAGGAACACTGAACCCCAGTAGAAATGCTCGAGCAGCGCGCCGGAGATGGCCGGGCCGAGCGCGGCGACCGCGGCGCCGATGCCGGACCACAGCGCGATCGCCCTGGTCCTGGCCGGACCCGACCACAGCGCCGTGACCAGCGCGAGCGTGGTCGGGAAGGCCATGCCAGCCGAGACGCCGCCGAGGATCCGCGCCACGATCAGCACCGTGTCACTGGGGGCGAACGCGGCCAGCAGGCAGGCAGGCACCGAGAGCGCGACCCCGAGCAGCAGCATCATCTTGCGGCCGTGCCGGTCGCCGACCGCGCCCAGGTACAGGACCGATCCGGCCAGGCCGAGCGAGTACCCGACGGCGACCAGGTCCAGCGCGGTCTGCGAGGAGTCGAACGCCCGGCCGATGGACGGCAGCGCGACATTGGCCACCGACAGGTTCAGGTTGGCGACCGCCGCTACCACGATGAGCGACGTCAGCACCAGCCCGGCGCGCTCAGGCGCGTCGCGGCCGGCACCGGCCGGCGCCGCGGCCCGCGCGGGCATTGCCGTTGCCATTCCCTCCCCGTTCCCGGTTGGCCCGCGGCGGGCTCCCGCCCGCCGCCAAGTCGCTAACCAGGCATAACGGGGCTGCCCCGGCCGGGCATCACCTCCGTCGGGTGATCAGGGCGCGCTGCCGGGCGCCAGCAGACGGCGCGGTAGGCTGCGCAGTGGGTCGCTCGATCTTGCCGGGCTCGCCAGGGAACCGGTCCGGGATCTGCAGCGTTACCGCTGACGAGGCCAGATGTGGTCTAGTTGTCCTAGGGACAGCACGCGGGAGCCGAGCTTCCGCAGAGAGAAGGAGTCCGGTGTCGCCTCACATGAAGTTCGGCATTGCCGGTGTCATCATCGGGCTCATCTTGTTCATCGTCAGCCCGTGGCTCGCCCTGGGAGTCATCGCCGCCGCGATCATCATCCCGACCATTGCCTACCTGATGCTCGACCCGTCCCAGCGGCGCCGCCTGCGCGCGGCGCGCCGCCGGGGCCAGCTCGGCCGGTGACCAGGCTTAGCTGAGCAGGCCGGGGTAGAGCAGCGACAGTTCCTGTGGGTAGGAAGCGATGAGCCGCAGTTCATCGTCGGTTAGCGGCTTGCCCGTGGCTGACGCGCATACCTGGACAAGCTGGAACACCAGATCTTCCGTCCCGGCCCCGATCTCGATGCCCAGCGAGTCCATGACGTGCCTGAATCCTGCCATGCCGCCGTACTCCCCGGTGAGCACCACCCGGCCCGCCCGGGCGTGCCAGTCGCCAGGGAACGGGCCGAGCGTGTCGTCGTCGTATAGCTCGTAGTTCTGCCGGTTCTTGAGCGCGCCGTCGGCGTGGATGCCCGATTCGTGGGCGAACGCGTTCCGGCCGGTGCCGGGCTGGTTCTGCGGCAGCGGCTGCCCGAAAGCGTAGCTCGCCCAGAGCGCGAACCGCCGCGCCCAGGACAAATCGACCGGATCGCCGATCTCGGCGCGGCCGGCCAGCCCGAAGCCGTGCCTGAAGGCCAGGATGCACGAGATCAGGTCGGCATTGCCTGATCGCTCGCCGATGCCGTTAATACACGTGTTGATCCAGGCGTCCTGGCCGGCGTCGAGATCGCCGAGCGCGCCGGACACCGAATTGGCCACGGCCATGCCCAGGTCGTTGTGGCAGTGCGTCTCGACGGGCATTGACGTGGCGCTGGCCAGCTTGGCGAACCGCTCGCGGATCCGTTCCGGGGTGTCCCCGCCGATGGTGTCGCAGTAGCGGACCCGGTCGGCACCTGCCGCACGGGCGGCCAGTGCGAACTCGTGCAGGAAGCCCTCGTCGGTGCGGGAGCCGTCCTCGGCGTTCACCCCGATGCTCTGGGCTCCGGCGTCCCTGGCGACCGCCACGGCGGCGGTCATTTCCGAGATGATCGCGCCGCGATCCAGCCTGCCGCGGAACTTGTGCTCAATCATCTGATCGGAGGTGGAGATCGACAGGTTGTAGTGCTGCAGGCCAAGCGGCGCGGCCTGCGCTACATCGGCGGCGACGGCCCGGCACCAGCCGGACAGCCGCAGCGGCCCGAACGCCCCCGCGCTGGCCAGCGCCACGTTGGCCCGGACGTAGGGCACCTCGTGGAACAGGAAGGGGAAGCCCATCTCGGACTGCGCGACGCCCAGCCTGGCCAGGTAGAAGTTGACCATCGTCTTGCCGAACTTCGACAAGCCGGTACGCGCCGTCTGCACGCCGTCCCTGTTGGTCACGTCAATAAAGTGAATAGCGGGCACGCTCGGACCTCCGCGGATACCTCGGCGGGGCACTGCCTGATGGCCCCGTCCGCCTCATCTCGATACTCGATCCTGGTGTACTAAATAGTCAATGTTGATTAAAATCAACTATTAACGGTGCGGGGGAGGGAAGCTGAGTGTCCGAGTGGATCGGGGCCGCCGAGGCTGCCCGGCGGCTCGGCATCAAGCAGGCCAGCCTGTACTCCTACGTCAGCAGGGGAGTGCTCACCCGGCACCGCGGCGGGGCGGGCCGGGCCAGCCTGTTCGACGCGACCGAGGTGGCCGGCCTGGCCCGCAAGGGCAGGCCGCGCCGGGCGCCGGGCGCCGCCGAGCTGATCATTGTCACGGAGCTGACCGAGATCGATGGTGACCAGCTTCGCTACCGGGGCCATGACGCGATCAGGCTCGCCACGGCCAGCAGCTTCGAGGACGTGGCCGGCCTGCTCTGGACGGGTGCTCTCGGCGGCGGTCCGCCGGCCGGCCAGTGGCGCGCCACCAGCGAGGCCATCGCCGCGGGCCGGGCCGCCCAGGCCGCGCTCCCGGCAGACACGCTGCCGCTGGAACGGCTCCAGGTGATCGTGCCCGCGCTCGCCGCCACCGACCGGCTCCGGCTGCACCTGGACCCGCCCGCCGTGATCGCCGCCGCAGCCAGCCTGATCTGCGGCATGGTCGACTGCCTGCCGGTGCCCGGCCCGCCGCCGGGGACGGGCTTCATGCCCGGGACGGACTTCGTGCCCGGGACGGACTTCGTGCCCGGGCCGCCGACCCCGGCAGTGCCTGACGGGAGCTCGATCGCCGGCCGGCTGCTGCCCAAACTGTGCCCCGGCCAGCCGCTTCCCGGCCTGGACCGGGTGCTCAGCACCGCGCTGGTGTTGCTCGCCGATCATGAACTGGCCGCCTCGACCCTTGCCGCGCGGGTCGCCGCCTCGGTGCGGGCCGATCCTTACGCCGTCGTCGCGACCGGACTTGGCGCGCTGGGCGGTGCGCTGCATGGCGGGGCGGCGCTCGCTGCCGAGACCATGCTGAGTTCGGCCACCGGTCCTGCGGATGCGCCGCGCGTGGTCGGAGATCTGCTCAGGCGCGGTGAGCGGATCCCCGGATTCGGTCACTTCATCTACCAGACCGGCGACCCGCGGGCCGTTTCGCTCCTTAATCTGACCAGGAACGCCATACCGGCCTCCGAGCGCCTGTTGGTGGCCGACGCGGTGCTCGCCGAGGCCAGCCGGCGGGCCCTGCCCGAGCCGAACATCGACTTCGCGCTGGCCGTACTTACCGTGCTGGGCGGGATGATCCCGGGAGCCGGGGAGGCGATCTTCGCGGTCGCCCGGACCGCGGGCTGGCTGGCGCATGCGCTGGAGGAGTACGCGCGCGACTCGCCGATCCGGCCGCGCGGCGTCTACACCGGACCTCGCGCGGCACCGTCCTGAGCGGCCCGCGCGTTCCCCTGGCCGCCCGGCCGCCCGGCCGCCCGCCCGTCCGCGGACACGGGAATCAGAACGCGTCCCGCGGCATTCCCTGGAGGCAGGACTTCTATCCGGGGAGACTCCAGATGGCTGTACGCCGCCTGAACCACGCCGTCCTTTATGTCCGGGACCTGGCGACCACCGTCGACTTCTACCGCGGCGCGCTCGGGTTCGAGGTGCGCACCGAGATCCCGGGGCGGGCGGCGTTCCTCCGCGCGCCAGGCTCAGCCAATGACCATGACCTCGGCCTCTTCGAGGTCGGCGATGCGGCCCGGCCGGACAGCCCGTACCTGGGCCTGTATCACCTGGCCTGGGAGGTGGGCACGCTAGCCGAGCTGGCCCAGATCCGGGCCGAGCTCGAAGCCCGCGGCGCCCTCGTCGGCGCCAGCGACCACCGGGTATCCAAGTCCCTGTACGCGAAGGACCCCAGCGGGATCGAGTTCGAGGTGATGTGGCGGGTCCCTGCCGAGGACTGGGATACCGAGATGGCCAGCGGCGCCATGATCGCGCCCCTCGACCTGGACGGTGAGCTTGCCCGCTGGGGCGACCGGGTGACCGGAGCCGCAGCCGGCTCGGTGACCTGACCGCAGGGACGGATGCCGACGGCTGCCCGGTTTCTCCGTGCTGAGCCGCATCCTGCTTCCGGGAGTTCCAGGATGCCCGAAATGCCCGCAGGCTCGCGCCGCGGGCTAGCCGAGGGCGCGGCGCCCGGCCAGTTCTTCGTACAGGGCCGCGGTCTGCGCCGCGACAGCGGGCCAGCCGAACTCGGCGACGGCGCGCTTGCGCCCCAGCTGGCCCATCGCCGCGGCCCGGCCGGGTTCACCTACCAGCACATTGATCGCTTCGGCCAGTGCGCCTGCGTCACCGGGCGGCACCAGCAGGCCGGTCTCGCCGTCGGCGACCACTTCAGGTATCCCGCCGACCCTGGAGGCCACGACGGCCGCGCCGCAGGCCATTGCCTCCAGGTTGACGATGCCGAGCGGCTCGTACAGCGACGGGCAGACGAATACGGTGGCGTGCGTCAGCAGCTGGATCACCTCGCGCTTGGCGAGCATCCCGGACAGCCAGGTGACGCCGGACCTGCGCGCCCGCAGCCGGCCGGCGAGGCCGGCGACCTCGGACTCGAGCTCGGGCGTGTCCGCCTGGCCGGCGCAGATCACCAGCTGCGCCGCCGGGTCGATGCGATCAGCTGCCCGCAGCAGTACTGGCAGCCCCTTCTGCCTGGTCACCCTGCCGACGAAGACAACGGAGGGCTGGCCGGCGTCGACGCCCCAGCGGTCCAGGACATCAATCGCCGGATCGGGGGCGTACTCCAGGGTGTCGATCCCGTTGCGGATCACCCGGACCTGGTCGGCCTGGACGGCCGGGTAGGCGGCGAGCACGTCGGATCGCATCCCGTCGGACACCGCGATGACGGCGGCCGCAGCCTCGACCGCGGTCCGCTCGCACCAGGACGATACGGCGTAACCGCCGCCGAGCTGCTCGGCCTTCCATGGCCGCAGCGGCTCGAGCGAGTGGACGGTCACGACGTGCGGGACCGAGTAGAGCAGGGACGCCAGGTGCCCGGCCAGGTTCGCGTACCAGGTATGCGAATGAACCAGATCCGTCCCGGCCGCCGCGGCCGTCATCGACAGGTCCGCCGAGACAGTCCGCAGCGCCTGGTTGGCGCCGCTGAGGAGGTCCCACGGCCGGTGCGCCACGGCACCCTCGCGGTCGATGCCCTGGCAGTGCACGGTCAGGTCGACCAGGGCGGCCAGCTCCCGGGCCAGGTAGCTCACGTGCACCCCGGCCCCGCCATAGACCTCCGGCGGGTACTCCCTGGTCAGCAGCGCCACCCGGAGCGGGTGGCCAGACCCGGCCAGCGTCACTCCGGCACCGCCTGGCCCTTGCCGACCACGGTGATGCCGCCTTCCGACACCACGAAGCCGCGCGCCACATCGTGCTCCTTATCGACGCCGACCTGGACGCCCTCGGGGACGATCACGTTCTTGTCCAGGATGGCGTCCTTGACCACGGCGTAGCGGCCGATATGGGTGTTATGCAGCAAGACCGACCGCTCCACCCTCGACCAGCTGTTCACCCGCACCCCTGGCGAGAGGACTGAGTCGCGCACCAGGCCGCCCGAGACGACGACGCCGTTGCTGACGATGCTGTCGAGAGCGCGGCCGATCCGGTCGCCCCGGTCGTGCACGAACTTGGCAGGCGGCTGCGACGGCACGTGAGTCAGGATCGGCCAGTAATCGTTGTACAGGTTGAATACCGGCACGATGGCGCACAGATCCATGTGGGCGTCGAAGTACGAGTCGAGCGTTCCCACATCGCGCCAGTACCCGGTATCCCTGGCGGCGGCCCCTGGGACCTTGTTGTCGAGGAAGTCATATACCTGAGCGCGGCCCTTGGTGACCAGCAACGGGATGATGTCGCCGCCCATGTCGTGGCGGCTGGCGTGATTGGCCGCGTCCTGCCGTAGCGCCTCGATCAGCACCGCGGTGTCGAAGACATAGATGCCCATCGAGGCGAAGGCCTCGTCGGGGCGGCCGGGCAGCGCCGGCGGATCGGCGGGCTTCTCCAGGAACGCCTCGATGGTGCGGCCGTCCGCAGCAGCCTGGATCACTCCGAACGCCGTCGCGTCCTTCCGCGGTACCGGAATGGCCGCCACCGTGACGCCCGCTCCGGCGGCCACGTGCTGATCGATCATCTGCATCGGATCCATCCGGAACACGTGATCGGCGCCGAAGACGGCCACGATATCCGGCTGGTCGTCGTAGATCAGGTTCAGCGACTGGTAGATGGCGTCCGCCGAGCCGGTATACCAGTGCGGGCCGAGCCGCTGCTGGGCTGGCACGGGGGTGACGTAGTTGCCGAGCAGCGTGTTCATCTGCCAGGTCGTGGTGATGTGCCGGTCCAGGCTGTGGCTCTTGTACTGGGTGAGCACGCAGATCCGCCTGAACCCGGCGTTGACCAGATTGGAGAGGGCGAAGTCCACCAGCCGGTACAGCCCGGCGAAGGGCACTGCGGGTTTGGCACGGTCCGCGGTGAGCGGCGCGAGCCTCTTGCCCGCGCCCCCGGCCAGCACGATGCCCAGGACTCGTCGTGCAACCATCACGCACCTCCTCAACGCCCGGCCCGTGCGCCCCCTGGTGCATTGTTCCTAGTGTCACCCGGTCGGGGCGGTAACGGTATGACTCACACCCGACTGGCAGCCTAACTTTCGCGGCGGCTGACCTGGCAGCGGGCCCCGAGGGCCGCTCCGTGGCCGGTGACTCACGGAGCGTGGGTAACGCGCAGCTTTGACTGCTCGTGCGGCAGTTCCTCCCAGTCGGTCATGAAGGTGGCCCGCAGCCCCCGGGTGGCGGCGAGCGCGATCAGGGTCTCCGTCCGGTAGTAGAAGTCCTCGCGCAGCACGTGATGCTCGGCTCCCTCGGTCCGGTCGAAGGTGAAATCGAAGAAGCCGCCGGGCGCCATGACCCGGCCGACGTTCGCCAGGCATTCGTCGATCACCTCGATGGGCGAGTGCGAGAACACGCTGTGCGCGTGGACCACATCGAACTGCCCGTCAGGCAAGAACCCGAACCGCAGGTCGCGGACCAGCGTCAGGTGCGGCAGCTTGGCCTGCAGGCCGTACTCCGCAACGGTGTCCTGCGCCGCGAGGAGTATCTCCGGCGAGATATCAATTCCGTAGTAGTTAGCCGGGTCGAGGTGGTCGATGAACAGCCGCCCGGCGCGCAGGTTCCCGCAGCCGATCTCGAGCATCCGGCTATCGGGCTTGAGGCCATGGCTGACCAGGTAGTCGAACTGCAGCTGGCCGAGCTTGAGCCAGGAGTCGCGGGTCTTGCTGCCGACCGCGCCGTCACTGCTGCGCGCCGCATCCGAGGCCATGACGGCCCGGTAGTAGCTGACGTGGTCCCGGGTCCCGAGCCAGAGAAACGCGTCACGGCTGCGTCGGCGAGCGTACGGGATGAGGTTGCCCGGGTGGGTGGCCGCATACCTAATCTTGAAGCCCAGCCTGGAACGATCTTTCTCAGTCACGCCCACCAGAGTAGAGAAAAGCCGGCGGCGCCGCGAAGGCTTACGCCACAGGCTGTTCGGCGTCGGTATGCAGCCGCCTGGCCGCCTCGCGGGTCGCGAGCAGCCGGGCGGTATGCACGCCCGCTGCGATCACGATGCCCCAGATGAGAGCCTCGCCGAGAGCGACCTGCGGATCCTCGGGATGCTCTGGGGGTTCCCTGCCGGTGAGCTTCTTCCCGGCGAGGATGATCACCTTACGGGCAAGAAAGGCCGCGCCGACGCCGGCCAGTCCCTTGACCGCTCGCGAGACCGTGTCGCCCTGCTTGGCTGACATTCGACATCCCTCCATTGGCCGTCTGCTGATCATCCCACGGGGCTGCCGCTGGCGCGGGCCTGCGGCCTTGATCGCTGAATCGCGGCCGCAAGTTCTGCGGGCCGCCTGGTGCCGAGCAGCCAGTATGGCGTGCCCGAGTTGTCGCCGGTGACCTCGACATAGACGGCGCGGGACAGATAGGGCCTGATCAGGAGAAAAGCCGAGGGGTCGGCCCGGGGGCCGCGAAGGGCCCGCGCCTGCGCCTCGTCGAGCGTCGCGACTTCCCCGGCCTCGCTCAGCGGCAAGACAGCCGATCCAGCGCGCAATCTGCCGTCCGTCACCTCGATCGTGGCATTACCGAAAAGCAGCAGTGCGGCCGCGCATCCGCCACCGAGCACCAGATAGCACAAAAAGGCCACGAACAGGCTGAATCCCGCCCAGAGAGTGGTGCCGAAGATGACCGCGGAGAGCATGCCGAGCAGCCACCAGGAGGCCGGCACGCGCAGCTGTTCATGGTAGTCGCGCATTGGTCAACGGTAGTTGGTTACATGGTGAGCATGACTGGCTGGCGGACGAGGCATGGCAGTACGGACCCCGATCACGGCGGTGCCGCCCGGGACGGGCGTGCACATGTCGCGGCGGGCGACGCAGGCGGCGCGGGCCGGCCGGGTAACGGCGGCCCGGATAGGCCTGCTGAGGGCGGGGGCAGCGGGCCGGGCGGTAGCGGTGCGGGCCCCGCGGCTGAGGGCGCCGAGAGCGGGGCCGCCGGCAGCGGGGCGGGCAGTTCGGCCGAGGGGGCGCCCGGTGGCCTGGCTGACGGGATAGGGCGGCTGCTGCGGGCAGCTGCCCTCAGCCTCCGGCCGCGAGCGCGGCCAGGCGCCGGGACGCAGCCAGGCACCGGGACGCAGCCGGGCACCGGGAGCCAGCCAGGCACCGGGACGCAGGCCGGCAGGCCGGGCCCGGCGGTGCCGGAGATCCCGGCTCGCAGGCCGGAACCCCAGGTGCCAGGCTTCCTGCAGCGGGCGGCCGCCTGGTCGTGGCGGCTGCTCCTGGTCGGCCTGCTGATATACGTCGCCTTCCGGGTGGCCAGCACGCTTCGCCTGGTGGTCCTGCCATGTATAGCGGCCCTGCTCCTGACTGCCCTGCTGCAGCCGCTGACGGCGCGGCTGCGCAGGGCGGGCCTGCCCGCGCTCGCGGCCACCTGGTGCACTGTCCTCGTCGCGGTCGCCGTGCTGGCCGGGATCGCGACGCTGGCCGCCACCCGGGTGAGCGCCGACTACCCGACGCTCACCACCGAGGTGAAGCACACCGCTCACCAGGTGCAGGTCTCGCTGGCCGGCAGCCCGTTTCACATCAGCAGCAAGCGGCTGCAGGAATTGTCCGGCCAGCTGGTCAAGTTCCTATCGCAGCACAAATCGCAGGTGGCAGGGACGGTACTGACCGGCGGCAAGATCTTCCTTGAGTTGCTGACCGGCCTCGTCCTCATGTTGTTCGTGACCTTTTTCCTGCTCAAGGACGGCGAGCGAATCTGGGTCTTCCTGACGAAGGGGCTATCGCCCGAGTCAAGGCGGCGGGCGGACAATGCAGGCGCCGCAGCCTGGGTTGCGCTGGTGAACTACATCCGCGGCACCACTGCGGTCGCGGCCATCCACGCCGTGTTCATCGGCCTGGCCCTGTGGATCCTGGGCGTTCCGCTCCTCGTGCCCCTGATCATCCTGGTGTTCCTCGCCGC
>Ga0187871_10001288_pt1 | contig 22026 bp, 16 predicted proteins | sample June2016WEW_16_1_FD_132988 | JGI IMG/M metagenome (GOLD analysis project Ga0187871, IMG submission 132988) | Peatland microbial communities from SPRUCE experiment site at the Marcell Experimental Forest, Minnesota, USA - June2016WEW_16_10 | ecosystem: Environmental > Terrestrial > Soil >...
GCTCCCGCCTCGGCACCAGTCCCACTCCCCCGCCAACTCATCCGCGGCAGGCGGTCTCACGTCCGAATTGTCGCCAAAGCACGATCCATCGCACATCATGATGCGTTTGGATCCGGGGAAGATGGTGGACCAGTAAGCGTTGATCTTCAGGCTGCGGGGGTCGAGGCCGAACGGCAGGAGCACCGAGGGATTCGTCCCGGGCAAGAAAGTCCCGGTATTGACCCAAACGTAGGCCACCGAGGCGATGGCCACCTGTGCCTTATTGAGCAGTATTGCGCACCTGTTGGTATCGTGCTCGGAAACGCGGCTGATCGCGTCCTTTTCGATCGGCGGCGATCCCTCCGGCCTGGTTTCGAGCCTTCGCTCGATGTCCGCGAGCAGTTCGAAATACTCCGTCGTGGAGGGCGGGAGAAGGACCACCCCGAAGTCGGCCAAGTCTCCACAAATGAGCGGCATATTAGAACCTCCCATTCCGGCTTTCGAAGTGGGTGGGCTTACCCCAGTCTCCCCCGCCGAGGCGATTCCATTCCGCGGTCCATTCGATGGCGGTCGCCGCGCTCACCGCCGGCGCACCGAAAAGCCCGCGGCACTTTGCCGCATTGTTCAGGAGGGCGGTATCCGCCGGGCACCCTTCGAACACCGGCTCCCGCCCGAATAACTCGCCGAATGTGCGGGCCACATCGCGCACGGCTAGGGTCTCGGGTCCGGTCACGTTCAGCACCGCGGGCGGCGACGCGCACAGGGCGAAGCTGCGCAGGCAAACCGAGTTGGCATCACCCTGCCAGATCGCGTTCACATATCCCGTGTTCAGGTTTACCGGCCGGCCCTCGAACACCCTGGCGCCGATATCGCGCAGCACGCCATAGCGCAGTTCCACGGCGTAGTTCAGCCGCAGCAGACAGACCCGGGTACCGTGGCGCGCCGAGAAGTACTCGAACATGCGCTCGCGCGCGAGCACCGATTGGGCGTATTCGCCTACGGGGTCGGGCGCGGTCTCCTCGGTCGCGCCACCGCTCGCAACCGGAACAAACGGGTAGATGTTGCCGCTCGAAAAGGCCACGATCCGGGCCGCGCGATAACGCTCGGCCACCAGCGCGGGCAAATACGCGTTGCTCGCCCAAGTCAGGTGCTCCGCGCCCGTCGACCCGAACTTACGGCCCGCCATGAAGATCACGTTCTGCGCATCGGGCAGCCGCGCCAGCGCGCCGGATTCGAGCAGGTCCGCGCGGATGGTTTCCACTCCGAAGCCCCCCAGGTCCCGTTCCACTTGCGGATGCGGGAAGCGCGATACTGCGATGACGCGTCTGGATACTCCGGCCCGGACGGCCGCCCTTCCGGCACGCATAGCCAGCGTGGGACCCATCTTGCCGCCGGCGCCGAGTATGACCAGGCAGCCTTCGATGGCACGCATGGCGCCGGCATCCGCGGCAGTGGGCGCGGAAAGCACGTCGTCGAGTTCCACTTCAGAGCGAATGAAGCACATTACAAAGTCGCGCCGGCCGAAGTCGATGTGCCCTGGCTATTCACCAGTTGCACCGAAATGGATCCGATCGCGCCGGCGCTGCCGTCGGTCACGGTGAATGGCAGAGTCAGCACGAACTGGCCGCCGTACTGATCCGAAGAGCTACTCCCGAACCATGTAGTCGCGGCGCTGGTCAGGGGAACCGGCACGCTGGTGGTTTGCAGCGACTGTCCCGACGCAGGCGTGAACTGCAGGGTTGCCTGGGAGACTTCGCGGGTGTTGGAATAGCCGGTGATCACCACCTGGAAGCCAGTCGCCGTAGTAGTCGCGGTAACCCCGCTGATGACAGGCACGGCGGGCGCGATCTGAATCGTCTGGTTCAAAGCGGCGGGTACGGCCAGCGCCGCGCCGCCGGCCTGCCAGCTCACCGCCAGCGCGATGGTGCCGGCGACGGTCCCGGTTTGTAGCGACAAAGACACCGGCGCGGTGCTGTTGGCCGGTATGGTGAAATCCGCGGTGCCGCCGCCGGTCGAGAACTGGATGGACGGATCGTCGGCCGGCGAAGCTAGCGAAGGATCCGGCGTGAATGTCAGTTTGACCTGTCCGGCGATGTCCTGTGGATAGGCGCCGCCCGGGGTCAGCGTGAAGGTCGATTGTTGCCCGGAGGATGCGGTAGTCGGCAGGCCGGTGAAACTGGCGGAGATCACCGTCAAGGTGAAAGACGCCGAGGCGATTGCGCTTGTGCTGTCGGTGACTTGAATGGTCACATTGGAAGTGCCCGCCGCCGTGGGCGTGCCGCCAATCGTTCCGCTGGAGGAATCGAGCGACAAGCCATCGGGGAGCGCGCCCGTGGTGACCGTCCAAGTGTAAGGGGCGGTTCCCGCGGCAGATAGAGTTTGCGAATAGGATGTGCCCACGGCCGCGACAGGCAGTGCGGACGTGGTAATGGCCAAACCGCCAATCGCGACGGTGAATTGTGCCGTAGCGGTGGCCGAGACGCTGTCGGCGACCTGGATCGTAAAAGTGTACGAGCCCGGCTTTGCCGGCGTCCCGCCGAGGATGTCACCGTTGATGGCGATGCCGGGGGGCAGCGATCCCGCGCTGATCGTATAGGTGTACGGTGGCGTTCCGCCGGTCGCCGTGAGGGCCTGGCTATACGAGATGCCCACATTCCCACCGGGCAGCGTAGTAGTGGTAATGGCCAGCCCGCCGCCGACGGTCAAAGTGAACTGCTGGCTGGCAGTTGCCGCGGCGCTGTCGGTTGCGGTCACCGTGAATTGGAACGTCCCAGCCGCTTTGGCGGCGCCCGTAATCGCGCCTGCCGAACTGAGCGAGAGCCCCGACGGCAGTGCTCCCGCAGTCAACACCCAGGTATAAGGCGGTGTACCTCCCAAGGCTGACAGCGTTTGCGTGTAGCTGGCGTTGAGGGACGCGCCAGGCAGGGTTGCCGCCGTGGTGATCGAGAGCGGGCCTGCTACGACAATGCTGAGTTGCTTGGTTGCGGTGGCGGAGACGTTATCGGTGACTTCGACAGTGAATGAGAAGGTTCCCGCCGCTTTGGTGGTACCGGTAATCGATCCGGAGGAGGAGAGGCTCAGCCCGCCCGGCAGCGATCCGCCGACAAGCGACCAGTTATAGGGGGGCGTCCCACCGCCTGCCGAAAGGGATTGCGAATAGGAGCTTCCCACGGTTGTGTCTGGAAGGGTGCTGGTGGTCACGCTGAGCCCCGAGGAGACGGTGAGCGAGAGTTGCGCGGAGGTCTGGTGGCCCAAGCTGTCGGTCGCCTGCACCGTGAAGGAGAAGGTGCCCACGTTAGCCGGTGAACCACTGAGGGTCCCGTTACTTCTGAGGGTCAGTCCCGGCGGTAGCGAACCCGCGGTGTTGATCCAGGTGTAGGGTGGCGTGCCGCCCGCGGCTTGCAGCGTTTCCGAGTAAGGGATGTTGAGAATCGCGCCCGGCAAAGTGCTTGGAGTGGTGACGACAACACCGGCAGCGATGACAATGCTGAGTTGCCGGCTGGCAGTTCCACCCAGCGAGTCCGTGACCTTTGCGGTAAATGTAAAGGTTCCGGCGGCTGTGGGGATGCCGTCCACGGTGCCGGCTGCCGCAAGGTTCAGGCCGTTAGGCAACGCGCCGGCGGTCAGCGTCCAGGTGTATGGGCTGACTCCGCCAGTAGCCGCCAGGGTCTGCAAGTAAGCGGTATTCACCGAACCGCCGCTGAGCGAGGCCGGAGTGGAAACAGCCAGCGCCGGCGCGATGGTCAGCGCGAACGCCGCGCTGGTGGTGGTGTGGTTGCTGTCGGTGGCCTGCACCGTGAAGTTGAAGGAGCCCCCGCTCGTGGGGGTCCCGCTGAGCAGACCGGTGAGGGCCAGCGTCACACCTGGCGGCAGCCCTCCCCCAATGACCAGCCATGTATAAGGGGCGGCGCCGCCCGATACGGCGAACGTCTGGGAATAAGGAATGTTCACCTCACCGATCGGCAATGGCGATGCCGTCGAAATCCTCAGTCCGGTAACGACGGTCAGCAGGAACGTCTGGGTCGCGGTGACGCCGGTAGCGTCGGTCAATTGCACGGTGAAGGTAGATGGTCCGGTTACGCCGGGCGTGCCGGTAATGGTTCCCGCAGTAGATAGCGACAATCCGCTGGGAAGGCTGCCTTTCGAGACCGTCCACGAGTAGGGTGGCGTACCGCCCGAAGCCGCCAGCGCCTGCGAGTACGCGGAGCCCACGGTGGCGTTGGGCAGCGGCGAGGTGGTAGCGATCACCGGAGGCGTCACGATAGTCAGCGTAAGGTTTTGGGTGGCCGTGTTCGAGGCGCTGTCTGTGACGGTAACCGTGAAACTGGCCGTGGCGGCTGCCGCCGGCGTGCCCGCGATCGCGCCAGTGGAGGAGTTCAAGACCAACGGAGAAGGCAACGATCCCTTGGTGATCGACCAGGTATAAGGCTGCGTGCCACCCGCCGCCGTGAGAGTCGTGGAGTAGGCGACTCCTACGGTCGCGTTGGGAAGCGCCGTGATGGTAATGGTGAGGCCCGCCCCAATGGTGATCGTAAACGGTTTGGTGACGGTATTCGGCGGGGCTGAGCTATCGGCCAGTTGGATGGTGAACGGAAACGTACCGGCGGTGTTTGGATTCCCGCTAATGATGCCGGTGGACGCAGCCAGCGTCAAACCGCCTGGCAAAGGCGCGGATCCGGTCGCGAGAGACCATGTATACGGAAGCGTCCCTCCCGTGCCTGTGAGGGTGGAACTATATGGCGTACCGACGGAGCCGTTAGCCAGCCCGGTGGTCACGATCCCCAGCGCCGCGTTGATGGTAAGGGTCAGGCTGGCGGTGGGCGAAGTATTGCCGGCGCTATCCTGGACGGTGACGCCGAAGGTAAATGGACTGCCGGTAGTCGTGGTGGGCTTGCCACCGATCGCGCCGGTGGCGGAATTCAGCGTCAGGCCAGGCGGCAGCGCCCCGGAAACTACCAGCCAGTTGGTGTATCCGCCCGCGCCGCCCGTGGCGGCCAGAGTCTGCGCGTAGGATGCTCCCACCGTGCCGTTGGGAAGGGGCGACGGCGTGGTGATGGTGAGCGCGGGATTAACCGCAATAGATAGAGACTGGGCGGCCGAAGTGCTGCCGGTGCTGTCCTTCACGGTCACTTTAAAGGAGAACGGACTGCCGGTGACAGTGGCGGGCGTGCCGGCGATGACGCCCGTCGCGGAGTTCAGGGTCAAGCCGGAGGGCAGTGCTCCGCTGGCCACGGCCCAACCGCTGTAGGGAGGCGTGCCGCCTTCCGCCTGCAGGGTAGTCGACGGATACACCGCATTCGCGGTACCGGAAGGAAGCGAAGTGGCAGCGACGGCCAGCGTTACCGGCAGAGTGAACTGCGCGGAAACCGCCGTGTTGGTGCTGTCCGTGGCCCTGGCCGTAAACGTGGCCGCTACGGCCGTGACCAGGGGCGTGCCTGAAATCGCGCCGCTGCTGGATAGGGATAATCCATCCGGCAGGTTGCCGCTCGCCACGGTCCACTGATAAGGAGGGGCGCCGCCAACCGCCGCCAATGCCTGGTTGTATTTCGTGCCGATTGCCGCGGCGGGCAGCGGCGAAGTGGTGGTGATGGCCAGGGTTACCGGCAGCGTAAAGGGACCGGATGCGGTGTTGTTATTGCTATCCGTCACTTTCACCGTGAAGGCAGCCGTAACCGCGGTGGATAACGGTGTTCCGGTAATCGCGCCACCGGTGGACAACGACAGCCCGGCCGGCAGGCTGCCGGTCGATACGGTCCATTGATAAGGAGATGTGCCGCCGCTGGCGGCCATGGTCTGGTTGTAAGGTGTGCCGATGGTGGCCGCGGGCAGCGGCGAAGTCGTGGTGATGGTCAAAGCCGGCGTGACCGACAGCGAGAACGTGGCGCTGCTGGCGGCGCCGGCGCTGTCCGTGACGCTAGCCGTGAAGCTGACGGGGCTGGATGTTGCAGGGACCGAACTGGCCGAGAGCAATCCGGCTTTGCTCATGCTCAGCCATACCGGAAGCCCGGTCGCAGCCCAGGAGTATGGAGACGTTCCCGCAGTGGCCGTAAACTGCTGCGAGTAACTGCCGCCCCCGGGCGCGGAGGGGAGCGGCGAGGCGGTGGTGATGGCCGGTCCGATCGCACCGGTGAACTGCTGGGTCTTCCTGAGGGTGGTAGGGCTGGTGCTGTCGATTACTACGACACTATATTGGTAGGCCAGTAGCGACGCCGCGGGCGTATCGGTGACGGTAGCGGACGTGCCCGTGCCGTTTGGCGTAATCGACGCGCCTGGAGGCACGATACTGCCACCGATCGACCAGGTGTAGGGCGTCGTGCCGCCCGTGGCCGTGCAGGTATTCGAATAGGCGATGCCAACTTCGAGCGGTCCGGCTGGGGACGTGCAACTCAACGTCAATGGATCGACCGTGGCGCCGCTGTATGACTGGGTCCCCGTGAGAGGCAGGATCGGGTTGCTGTCGGTCGCCAGCACGGTAAAACTGAAGGCTCCAGCCGGATCTTGCAGGGTGCCGGCGATCGTTCCTCCGACGGAATCGAGCGATAAGCCGGGGGGCAATTTGCCGACACTGATGCTCCAGGCCACGGGGGGTGTTATCACCAGGCTGGATGCGGAACACGACACCGATACTACGGTTTGCACGACGTCCGGAAGCGTGGCCGGCGTGCAGGTCACGGTAAGCTGTCCCCACGCGGCAGCCGCCACCCAGGGGGCCAGCGCAATCGATCTTAGAAGGTTATGGCTCATTGGGGTGGACCGAAGGTCGGACTACCCGGGCTGATCACCGCGCCGGATGGCGGGGGCGTAGTGCTGGTAGAAGACTTCCCTTTGCCTAAAGCCACTGCCGCGCCGGCGGCGGCCGCTCCGCCGACCAGCGCCAGGATGAGGATGGTCTTGGACGATATCCCGCCCTGGGCCGGCTCCGCATTCGTTTGCGCGATGTTGGCCGTGGCCGCCTGGCCTTGAAATGAAGTCGTCACCCGGATCTGGAATTGTCCGGCGCCGGCATTAGGCCGCAAACCGCGGCCCACGGCCTGGCCGTTGCTGTCGGTCATCACGGTGAGGGAGGTCTTACCGTCGAACGTCCCACTGGCGCCCTCGCTGGGCAGTAGGAAAGTGACCGCAACGTTCGGGATGGGGTGGCCGTCCTGATCCGATACGCGCACTACGGGTTCCTTGGCGTGGTGCAAGCGGATATTGTTGATGGCGCCATCGCCTTCAAGCACCTCGATGCGGGGCACCGTGGCGGACCACGCCAGCACGGGGCACAGGAATATGGCCAGAAATTGGGTCACCGCAGGTGCCCACCCAGCCCGACGCCCGACCATGTTGTTCCTCCGATCGGCCATGCGATGAGTCTCGCTAAAATGACCTAAGCTAGTGATTGTAACCTTTGCAGCACCCAGATGGGCACAGACGTATGACCGGAATGGCTGTGGGGCCGAAATTCGCAACCTGGACCGCTCCCGAGCACTCCTTGCGGATCGAATATGCCGGAGCGGTGCTCGATGAAATCCGGATGATCGCGGTGGAGGGATACCATCGCGTGCCTCACGGGGGCGTGGAAACCGGCGGCATCTTATTTGGCACGCATCAAAAGAACGTGGTACGGATCAAGGCCTGGCGGCCGATCGGCTGCGAGTATGCAAAGGGTCCGTCCTTCCTGCTTTCGGAGAAGGATGAAGCGGCCCTATCGGAGACGCTCAAATCGCGGCGCGACGATGCGGAATTGGCACGCATGGAGCCGGTCGGCTGGTATCGCGCCCACACGCGCAGCGAGATTCTGCTTTCCGAAGCGGACCTGGCATTCTTCAAGCGCTTCTTTCCGCAGCCCTGGCATGTTGGACTGATTGTCCGTCCCGGCAGTTTTGCCCCTACGCGCGCGGGTTTCTTTTTCCGCGAGCAGGATGGCTCGATTCATTCCGAAAGCAGCTACCGCGAATTCACGCTGATGCCGTTGGCTGCTCCCCAGGCAGCCCAGCCGGAGGCGTCCCCTCCGATTCCGGAATCGCCGGTTGTGCCGGAGCCCGCGGCGGCGCCGGAAGCGAGAATCGCAACGATCGCGGAGGCGGCAAGGTTGGAGCAACCCGCGGAACCGGCACCACCTTTTGTGGCGCCCGCGGTCGAGAGCCGCCCCAGACCTGGCGGACGTTCGAAGCTCTATGCCTGGGGGCTGCTCCTGCTGGTGATTGCGGTTCTAGGATTCTGGCTGCTGAAGCCTTCGCATCAGGGCTTGACGTTATCCGCCGCGGATAATAAGGGCCAGCTCCGGATCGCTTGGGATCGCGCGGCCCGGCCGATCGAGCATGCCATTGCGGGGTCGATCGAAATCGAGGACCACGGCGTGCGCACGCAAGTGAACCTGACGCCGGCCGAGCTGCGCTCGGGCAACATTTTCTATGCGCGACAGTCCGGCGATGTTTCGGTACGTCTGACGGTGTATGTGCCGGAGGGCCCGCTGGTGACGGAGACCACCCGTTTTCTGAGGCCCGGTGAGAGCGTCCCGGCGACGTCGCCGCGCGTGGAGGCTGCCAAGAAGCCGGAACCTTCGCCCAAGGTGGAAACCGCACAGGTACCCGCGGCGGTGCCCGCTTTGCAAGCGTCGCCCGCTGTCACTCTTCCAACTCCGGTTTCTCCAGAACCGGTGCGGCGCGCGATTCCGTTCCGGGCGCCGTCAGGAACGCCGCGGCGTACTTCCACGGAGTCACCGACGCTCGCTCTGCCACCGATTGAAAATGCCACGGCCGGCGCGCCGGCCAGCCTGCCATCGGTGCTGGGACAGGCGCCCGCTCCAATCGCTGCGCCGGTAGCCGCGCCACCCAAACCCACGGCCGCCACAACGGCGGCTTCGGGCAGAATCATCTGGACGGGCAAGCTGGCGAAAAATGGCCGTTTAGTGCTGGAACGCAATCACGCCTCATCCGGCTCGCTCAGCGGACTGCTGCCGGCGGTGCCCGCCCGGGTCAGCGCCTATCCCGGCGAACTGACAGCCAGTGGCATTACCCTTTTCACGGCGGACCCCAGGTATTCGCAGCCGCTTACCGAGAAGGCTGGGGCGGAGAATGGCTGGAATGCCACGACCTATACGTGGGATCCGAAACGCGCCGCCGGGATTAAGGTAGTGGAGCAACCCGGACCGCAGAACGGATACAGGCTGGTTCTCGAAAGCGACGCACCCAAGGTGTCGATGGTGGTGCTGGAGTGGCACGCCACACAGTAACGACTAACCCTCACTTCGCCGGCGTGATATCGGTCAGGGGAAGATCCCAGTGCGCCAGCAGGATCTCGAACCGGCGTTGTTCCTCGCGCCGGTAAGTGTCCTGGTCGGGCCAGAGTTGCTGGATGAGACGCTCTTCATCGGGATTGGCGGTGGTCGCCAGCGCGGAATTGCGGAAGCGGATGGTGACGCGATAGTCCCAGCGCGCATCCTCTGTCATGTGGCTGGCGGGTTGCTCGATCTTCACCGAGAGCATGCGGCCGCTCGCGACGATTTTCTTGAGCAGCGGGTAGTGGTTTTTCAGAAACAGTTGCAGAAATTCCTGCTGATGCCCCCATTGGACCTTGTAGTAATACTCCATGATGTAGGGCTGGTCGGGCGCGCCCTGCGGCGGGGCTCCCTGGGCGAACAGGGGGCTGGCCAGAAACGGCAGCAACAGCGTGAACAATATCTTTCTCATCGAACCTCCACCGGCTGAGCTTGAATTCTAGCAAGGCGCGCGCCGCCACGCGGCGGTGAAATGAATTAACGTATCGGACGAGGTGTTTGGAATGATCGAGACAAAGGAAAACACGTCGCGCCGCGCGTTCCTGAGCGAAGCCGGCCGCATCGCCGGGGTTTCCACCCTGGCCGGGATCGCCCTGCCGCACGTACACGCAGCCGGGAGCAACACGATTCAGATCGCGCTGGTGGGTTGCGGCGGGCGCGGCACGGGCGCAGCGGAGAACGCGCTGGGGATCAAGAACGGGCCCATCAAACTGGTGGCCATGGCCGACGTTTTTCCGGCTAAGCTGAGCGATAGCCACGGCAAATTGCGCGGCCCCTTCGCCGCGCAAATGGATGTGCCGCAGGAACGGCAGTTCATTGGCTTCGACGGCTATCAGAAGGCGATGGACTGCCTGAAGCCGGGCGACGTGGCGATCCTGGCGACGCCGCCGGCGTTCCGCTGGGTCCATTTCCGCTACGCCATCGACAGGGGTCTGAACGTATTCATGGAGAAGCCGGTGGCGGTGGACGGGCCTACCACGCGGCGCATGATCGCGCTCGGCGAAGAAGCCGGCCGCAAGAACCTGAAGGTGGGAGTGGGTCTGATGGTGCGGCATTGCCGCGCGCGGCAGGAACTGCTCAACCGGGTCCGCGATGGGCAGATCGGCGACATCGTCGCGATGCGCGGCTACCGTATGGGGCCGGGTGGCGACGTGGCGCCGGTAAAACCCGCGGGCGCCAGCGAACTGCTCTACCAGATCCGCCTGTTCCACGGGTTTCTGTGGGCCAGCGGCGGTGTCTTCAGCGATTACTACATTCATCAGATCGACGAGCTTTCGTGGATGAAGGGCGCCTGGCCGGTGGAGGCCATGGCCCTGGGCGCGCGGCAGTATCGGGGCGATGCGGTCGACCAGAACTTCGACGTCTATGCCGTGCAGTATACCTACCCGGACGGCACGCACATGTTTTTCGATGGCCGCAACATGCCGGGAGTACACAACGAATTCGCCAGCTTTCTGCACGGCTCGAAAGGCTCGGCCGCGGTTTCCACCAACGCGCACACGCCTGGCCACACGCGCATTTACAAAGGGCAGAACATCCCGCGGTGGCAGAGCGGCCAGAAGGTGCCCGCGCCTGAGAATCTGGTGTGGGCATACCCGCAGCCGGAACGTTCGCCTTATGACTGGGAGTGGGACGATCTGATCGCGGCCATTCGCAACGATCAACCATACAACGAGGTGAAGCGCGGCGCCGAGGCCAGCCTGGTCGCGTCGATGGGGCGCTTCTCGGCGCACACCGGGCAGTTGGTGACCTTCGATCAGATGATGAATCACGACCACGAGTTTGCGCCTGGGGTGGATAAGCTGACGATGGACGGCCCCGCGCCTTTGATCGCCGATGCGGAGGGTAAGTATCCGCTGCCGCAGCCGGGCATCAAGACGATGCGGGAGTATTAACCCGCCCAAGAAGGCCTGGGCATCGCCGTTTCGACCGCTGGTGCTGCTTGTTACACTAAGAACGGCATGGACGAACCGGCCATCGAAAGTGAGAGCGGCAAGGGGCCGCGCTGTCCCGAGTGTGGCTGGTTGGACGTGCGCCGGTCGATGCCCAAAGGCTTGCTGGACGGGCTGGTAAGGGTCGTAGGATTAGTGCCCTATCGCTGCCGCAGTTGCGGCCAGCGGTTCTATCGCCCTCCACAGGACGAGCCCGAGCCCGCCGATTGAATCGCTGCAGGCCAGAGCGGGACTTGAAAGTCCCGCCGGCACACTCCGTTGAAAACCCAATTGGGGGGCGGGCATGATTGCCCGCCCCACGGTTTTCGACGATGCCCCGCAGGGGGTCTCGCCGCTGTTTCACCCGCATCCGCGGGGGCGCCCGCTGAAGCGTGCGCCACGGGCGGCCTTGATGTGCAGGACGCTCCGGACGGGTTTGGCGGATCTCAGTTTTCGGAGGCGGCTTCGGCTTCCGCCGCGGCTGCCGGACCCGCTGCCTGGGCCTCCGCGATCACACGGCCGGCCTCTTCCACGTGCTCGCGCGGAACCTGGACCTCGAACTCCAGCACGGGCAGCGGACCCGGTTCCACTACAAAAGAAGGAATGCCATTCGCCTCCAGGACGCTGTGTATGGCCTGCACTTCCATATCGGCATCGTGATTGGAAGAGCTGAAGATGGTGACCATGTCGAGTTGGTGCGAGGTGTCCGGCTGGGGTTTCATATTTCCAGGATAACGCCGATGACATAAAATGAAAGTTCGATCTCACACGGAGGATTCGCATGTCCGAAGACGCACAAGACAATCTGGCGAACAATATTGGTTGGTTTGTCGCCGGCACGGTGGTGGGGATGACCGCCGCCATTTTGCTCACCCCGCAGAGCGGGAAGCAAACCCGCCAGATCATCACCGATAAGACCCAGCAGGGAAAGGACGCCGTCACCGGAACCGGCAAAGAAGTATACGACCGCAGCAAGGAAATGATCGACAAGGGGCGCCAACTGGTAGAGGACGCCGCCGACCTGTTCGATCGCGGCCGCAAGTTGGTTCGCGGCCTCTAACTTATGTCCGCCGTTCCTGCGATCGACCTGGGCGGCTTCCGCATCACCCTGGTCCGCGAGGATATCTATTGGTGGGACGGCGGCGCGATGTTCGGCGTGGTTCCTAAAACCCTTTGGAGCCGGGAATCGCAGTGCGACGATTTGAATCGCGTGCCGCTGGGGTTCAACTGCTACATCGTGGAAACGGGGGAGCATACCATACTGCTCGAAACCGGGGGCGGGGACAAACTGGATGCGCGCCGGCGCGAGCGTATGAAGCTGCCCCCCACGCCGGTGCCGCTGCCCGAGATCATCGCGGCCGCGGGCATCGAGCCCGAGCGTATCGACATCGTGGTGAACAGCCACCTCCATTGGGACCACTGCGGATGGAACACCATCCTGACGCAGGGCGTCGCGCGGCCGGCCTTTCCGCGGGCCGTCTACTATACGCGGCGCGGTGAGTGGGAGCATGCCCATCGCCGCCATCCACGCGATAGCGTGGCCTACATCGATGCCAATTACGACCCGCTGGTGGAGGCGGGCCGCATGCGGCTGATCGATGCGGACACCGAAGTGGCGCCCGGGGTCTGGATGTGCCTGGCGCCGGGCCATACGCCGGACATGATGATAATCACGGCGTCGGATGCGGGCCGCACCTTCTGTTTCCTCTCCGACCTGGTGCCCAGCGCGGCACACGTCACGCCGACCTGGGTGACCGCCTTCGATCTGGATCCGGTCGAATCGATCGACAGCAAGCTGCACTGGCTGGGAGAAGCCGCGCGCGGCGAATGGATCTGCGCATTCGCGCACGATCCGGAAGTGGCGTTCGCGCGAATCGTGGGTCGAGAAGGCAAATTTCAAGCCGCCCAATGGCCATCCGGCTAACACAGGTTATCGTTATCCAAACACAGCGTTGCTTGTAAGCGGAAGTGATACGCAGAATAGTATCGGCTGGCATCGGTATCGATTCCAGATCCCATTTCACTAGAGGAGATCTCAATGCAGGATGTCATGAAAGGGCTTTGGCAAAACGAGCAAGGCCAGGATTTGATCGAGTACACCTTATTGATGGCGTTCGTCGCGCTTGCATCCGCGGCGCTCTTCATCAGCTCTGGCGCCAGCGTCAGTTCGATCTGGAGCGATTCCAACTCCCAATTGTCCGCTGCCGCCACCACTGCTTCCAGCTAGGCGATGGCCGACTCAAGTAGGGGGAACAGGTTCGGTATTGCCGGTTAGTGAACGGATATCTTCGCTAATGGATGCATACGGCCGCGTCCTGAAAGAGATTTGCCGGGCCTTGGGTCTGCCTGGTTGAGCATCTGCCCGTTCCCCTATTCGCCCATTTGTGGTTGATCTGTGGCTTCGAGGCGCCCATCAGTCGCAACTCGCATCGCTATTCTATGAGGGTTTTGGCACGGTCTCCAGGCTGGATGCCGTCTTTGGCCGAACCTCTACGGGACTACTCTCGGGGGTGGCGCACCGAGCATGTTTTGCGCCGGGATCCAACGGGATTGATCCGATATAGCGATGAACTTTCCTGTTTGACTACGAATCGCCTCTCTGACTCCTGCTTGAATGGCGAACACGGATCACGAATCGACTGGACCAAATCCAGGCCGCGCTCTTGAGGCGAAGGCTTTAAGTCCCGCCTGGGTGAGCTTAGGCTCGCCAAGGATCGGGTCTGGAGACCCTCTGCCGGCGTAGACGCGCGCCCCACCAAATGTCCAAACTCCAGGGCGGGACTTTTAAGTCCCACCCACGGTTACCAAGCGCTCCGCCAGTTCTTCGGCGATGTCGATGTGCATCTGCACCAACCGGCCTTCCTCCGAAACTTGCAGACCGTCGAACGCGCGCGCCAGGCCGGGTTGATTTTGCGCGATGCCCATACGGGCGAGCGCGGCCAGCGCGCGCAAAGAATCCGCCAGGCTCCTGGCGTCGGCTTCCGTACGGCAGTCTCCCTTGAAGGCGGCATGCACTCCGGCGCGCAGATCGACGGTCAGGCTGGCCCCTTCCACCGATCGCAGCACGCGATCCAGATTGCCCAGATTGCCCATCGCCCGAAGTTGGTCCCGCGTGGCCCCGCGCCAACCCGCGACCACCCCCCAGATCTGTACATCGGCGGGAAGCGCTTGGGCGCGCCCGATCAAATCGTGCGGCGCACCGTGGCCGCCGCTCTTATATTGGTCGATGGCCGCGCGCACGGATGCCGTGGGACCGCCCAGTGAAATATTCCTGCCAATGAACGCGATCGACTCCCACGGGTCGTTGGCGTAAAGCGTGTAGCTCCGGTATTCGCTTTCCCGCGGACTACCGGGCGGCTTGGCCGGAAACGCTCCCTGTGCGGCCGCGAGCGCACTCTTGCCATCGCTGGACAATAGCAGCCCGCGAATGTCGCGGCTCGGATCGAAGCCCGAATCCGCCCGGAACTGGTCGAAGTGCGGCAAACGCCCGGCATCCGCCAGCTTGCGATAGAGGGGCGTCGTGCGGAGCTTGTCCATGTTCACGCCCAAAAGGGCCACGGCATCCGGCGAAACGAAGGCGGCCAGCGCCGGATCGACTGGGCCATGCGGCGTCAGTCCGCCGTTGCATCCGCCAAGGGCAGTGAAGAGCAGCACCAAGGGAAGGGGTAACTGGCGGCGCCACCTATCGTTCATTTTGCGCATCACAGTCATTATGGCAGTGGAATGCGGGATAATCTGACTTGATGGTCTCGGTCGCAGCTACCCCTTATCAGTTGAAGGGCAGTCCGTACAGCAGCCACAGCCTGCTGCTGGCCAGCCTGCCGTCTTCAGGGAACGGCCGCCGCGTGCTGGACGTAGGCTGCGCCGGCGGCTACCTGGGTGCGATCCTGGCCGGCCGCGGTTATTGCGTAACCGGCGTCGATTCACCCGGCGCCGCCAGCCATGGCTTCCCGGACTCCATCGAACTGCTGGAAGCCGACCTCGATCTGGGGCTGCCCCCGTTAACCGGGCGCTTCGATTTCGTGATCTGCGCGGATGTGCTGGAGCATCTGCGCCGGCCCGCGCTCCTGCTGCGCGAATTACGCGGCGTGCTGGCGCCCGGCGGACGGCTGGCCGCATCGCTGCCCAACAGCGGGCACGCTTTCTTCCGCTGGAATGTTCTCACCGGCCGATTTCCGGCCGAAGACCGCGGGTTGTTCGACCGCACCCACCTGCATTTTTTTACCTGGCAGGGCTGGCTCGATCTGTTTCAGTCGAGCGGATTCCGTATTGAAACCCTGCGCTGCTCCGGCGTGCCCATCGGCCTCGCGCTGCCCAAATGGGAAGGCACCGCCCCGGTCCGGGCGATGGAGCGGATGTCTTACGAATCGGCTCGCCTCTGGAAGAAAATGTTCGCCTATCAATTCATCGTGACTGCCGCGCCGGAGATCGCAGCATGACGGACAAACCCAAAGTCGTCGTCGTCATGCCGGCTTACAATGCGGCCAAAACCCTGCACATGACTTATCAGGATCTGCCGCGCGAGCTGGTGGACCTGGTCATCCTGGTGGACGACGGCAGTTCCGACGAAACCGCCCAAATCGCGCGCGATATGGGGCTGGAGTTGTTCGTTCACAATCGCAATTACGGATACGGCGCCAATCAGAAGACCTGCTACCGCGAGGCGCTCAAGGCGGGCGCCGACATCGTGGTGATGGTTCACCCGGATTATCAGTACGATCCCACCCTGCTACCCGAGATCATCCGCCCCATCCAGGAAGGGCGCGCCGACGCCGTGCTGGGATCGCGCCTGATGGGAACGAATCCCATCAAGCAAGGTATGCCCTGGTGGAAATACGTATCCAATCGCTTTCTTACCTGGGCGGAGAACGTCACGTTTGGCCTGAAGCTTTCCGAATATCATACCGGCTACCGGGCCTTCCGCAGAGAAGTCCTCGAATCGGTAAACCTGGAAACCAACTCCGATAAGTTCATCTTCGACCAGGAGATTATGGCGCAGATGGTGGCGCTCGGCATGCGCATTACGGAGGTCCCCGTGCCCACCCGTTATTTCGCGCAGGCGTCGTCCGCTTCGTTCTTCCAGAGCACCATCTACGGCTGCTCGATTCTCGTGCTGTTGGCCAAATATCTGATATACCGCTGGGGTTGGGGTTACCACCGCCAGTTCGATAGCCTGCAGCGCCGCTATCAATCCGGCATCCAGCCGGCCGGGCGGAAGAGCTAGCGGTGCGGCGCGCCATTTTCGCGCTGGACCTGCTGTTGGTCTTCCTGTTCGCGGCCGTGCTGATCCAGCCGCTCTTCAAGGCCAGGTATGTGGACCGGTGGGACTCCATCGAGAGCACTTACATCGCGGACGGACGAATGCTGCGGGAGCATGCCCCGCATCCCCAATGGCAGCCGTTGTGGTACTGCGGCACGCGCTTCGACTATATCTACCCGCCGGCGGTGCGCTATGGAACGGCCTTGCTATCGGGTATCTTCATCCCGGCGCGGGCGCACCATGTCTACACCGCTTTGCTTTACTGCCTGGGTATCGCGGGGGTCTATTTCTTTGCGCGCATCCTCAGCGGATCGCGCAAGTCGGGATGGCTGGCGGCGGCCGGCGTGGCATTGCTTTCTCCGGCGGCCTGGCTGATTCCGGAACTGCGCTCGGTCATGCCCCGCCTGACGCCCTGGCGCCTTTGGGTTCTGGTGCGCTATGGCGAGGGGCCGCATGTTTCGGCGGTGGCGCTGTTGCCCGTCGCGCTGGCGTTCAGCTACATGGCGCTAGGGCGGCGCAGACCCGCGGCCCTGGCCTGTGCGGCTTTGTCTTGCGCCGCGGTGGCGCTCACCAATTTCTACGGGTCGACGGCCCTGGGCATCCTCTTCCCGATCCTGGTGTGGAGTGTGTGGGTGACCAGCCGCGATCGTTCCGTGTGGCTGCGCGGCGCGGCCATCGCCGCTCTGGCAGGAGGGCTCTCGGCATTCTGGCTGACGCCCTCGTATCTGCGGCTGACCATTGAGAACCTCAAATGGTTTTCGCCGCCGGGCGACCGCAGCGCGCAGATTTTATTCCTGGCCACGGCGGTAGTGTTCGCGGCCGGCTCGTGGCGTTTTCGGGCGCGGACGGAACCGCGCGCCTATCGCGTCTTTCTGCTGGGCAGCATCCTGCTATTGGGCGTCAACGTTCTGGGCTATCGCTGGCTGCACATTCGGGCTCTGGCCGAACCGAACCGGCTGGAAGTGGAATTTGACCTGATCCTGGTTCTGGCATTGGTGGAACTGGTGCGGCAATTGTGGGACTGGAGCGCGCAGCCCGGTATGCGCATGCGGCTGTCGCGGGCGCTGGCCTTGATTCTGGTGCTGGGCGGCTTATGGAGCGCGCGCCACTATGTCAAGCACGCGTGGGAAGGGTACTTGTACCCGCTCGATCCGGACTACCGGCAGCGCGTCGAGTATCGCATGTCCGATTGGGTCTCCGGCCATCTTCCGCAATCCCGCACCTTTGCCACGGGATCGGTGCGGTTCTGGTGGAACGCCTGGCACGACACGGCGCAGGTGGGAGGTGGCTGCGACCGCGGTGTGCTCAACCAGTTCCTGATGCCCGCGATGTACCAGGTCACGGTGGGAACCGATCCGGAGACGGCCGTGCGCTGGCTAACCGCTCTCGGCGTGGACGCGGTCATCGTATCCGATGCCCGGTCGCAGGAGATGTATCACGACTTCCAGCATCCCGCAAAGTTCGCGGGCGTTCTCCCGGTATTGTATGACGACGGTCTGGGAAACGTGATTTATCGGGTGCCCCGGCGCTATCCGTCATTGGCGCGCGTGGTGGATACGGCGGCTCTGGGTGCAGTGGCTCCCGGCTGGGAATCCACGGATGTGGGAGCCTTGCGCCGCTATACCGCGGTCATCGAACAGGGACCCGATGCGCCCGCGCCCGGCGCGTGGGAAGGCACCGATGCCATGCGCATTCACGCGCGCGTGGCGCCAGGCCAGTCGGTCGTGGTGCAGAACACCTTCGATCCGGCGTGGCACGCATATGTGGGTACCAGGGAGCTTCGCGTGCGTCCCGATCCGCTGAGTTTCACGGCGATCGAGGCCCCGCCCGGAGACGACGACATCAGGCTGGTCTTCGAAACGCCACTGGAGAACCGCATCGGCTGGTTGTTTACGTGGTTGTCCCTGGCCGTTGTGGCTGGGCTCCTAGCACTCAATTACGTTCACCGCCAGTCCGCCGAGTGACGTCTCTTTGTAGTGCGAGCGCATATCCAGGCCGGTCTGGTACATGGTCCGGATCACCTGGTCGAGCGTGACCTTGTGGCCGCCTTCTTCCGTCATCGCCATGCGCGCGGCATTCACCGCCTTTACCGCGCCGAAGGCATTGCGTTCGATGCAGGGAATCTGCACCAGGCCGCCGATCGGATCGCAAGTCATGCCGAGATTGTGTTCCATGCCGATTTCGGCGGCGTGCTCGATGGCTTCGTTCGATCCGTTTAGCGCCGCCACCAGGCCGCCGGCCGCCATGGAGCACGCCACTCCGACTTCGCCCTGGCATCCCACCTCGGCGCCTGAGATCGACGCGTTTTCCTTGTACAGAATCCCGATCGCGCCGGCCGCCATAAAGTAGCGCACGATGCCTTCATCGCTGGGCGAGGGAGCGAAGTGCTTGTAGTAATGCGCCACGGCCGGGATCACGCCGGCCGCTCCGTTGGTGGGCGCGGTCACCACACGGCCGCCCGCAGCGTTCTCCTCGTTCACCGCGATGGCATAGAGGTTGATCCAGTCGATGGTGCGCAGCGGGTCGCGATCCGCCGCCGCCAGCAGCCAGCGATGCATTTCGGGAGCGCGCCGCCGCACGTCCAGACCGCCCGGCAGCAGTCCGTCGGTGGTAAGGCCGCGCAGCGTACATTCCCGCATCGCGGTCCAGATGCGGGCAATGCGCTCCCGGACCTCCGCTTCGTTGCGCAGGGCCTTCTCGTTTTCCAGCATCATGGCCCACACGGGCAGACCGGCGGCGGCGCCTTGCGCCAGCATCTCCGCGGCGCTTGAAAAAGGATACGGCAACTTCACGGCATCGTCAGCAGGCGCCGCCGGCTGGCCTTCGCGCTCGATAAAGCCGCCGCCCACCGAAAAATACACTTCCTGCCGCAGGATCGCGCCGACGCTGCCGAATGCCGTAAAGCGCATGCCGTTCGGATGGCCGGGCAGCACGATATCGCCGCGAAATAGCAGGTCGCGCGTTTCCTCGAACGGGATTGCCGCCGCGCCCATAAGCGCGAGGCGTTGGTTTTCGCGCACGCCACGCACCAGTCCCTCGATGCCCGCCGGATCGACCAGATCCGGCTCTTCCCCCAGCAGTCCCAATATGACGGCGCGATCCGTACCGTGTCCGCGGCCGGTCAGCCCGAGGGAGCCATACAACTCAATTTGGACTCTGGCGACTGCCGCCCAATCGAGGCCCGCGGCGAACGATCGCGCCGCCCGCATGGGCCCGACCGTATGGGAACTGGAGGGTCCGATACCAATCTTGAATAGCTCGAAGATGCTGGTATTCACTGCCCTTCAGTGTACCTTCATCGTGGCGCGCGCCTTAGTTAGCGTGCGGCGGCGAACTTCAGTTCGCCGGCTGGACTTTGGCCTTTCTCGTGACTACTGGCCGCAGCCTGTGGCGCACGCTTCAGCGTGCTGCGGCGGACTTCAGTCCGCCGGAAGCGGGACCTAAAAGTCCCGCCGGGTCGCTGAAGCGTGCGCCACGGCCCGGTTCTTTTCAATCACTATGCCCCAGAATCGCGTCCACCAAGCCGTCCACCGTGTAGACTGATGCCTCCACCGCAACCTCGATTCCCAAACCGCGCGCGGTCGCGGAGGTGACCGGCCCTATGGAGGCGACTTTCACCCCGGCGAGAGCTTCCGCCCCCGCTATAGCCACGAAGTTTCGAACCGTTGAAGAACTGGTAAATGTGATCCAGTCGGGCTTCTCCGCCAGGTCGAAACCGCCGGCTGGAGCCACGGTCCGGTAAGCCTCCACGACGTCCACCACGGCGCCGCGTCGCGCCAGTTCAACAGGCACAAGATCGCGCGCCACGGCCGCCCGCGGCAGCAGAATGCGCTGGCCCGCCAGATTCTGGTCGGCAAAAGCGGCGAGCAGTCCCTCGGCCACGTAATCCTTGCCCATCACATCCACTTTCAGATGCAGCGCCTCGATGGCCACGCGCGTCGCGGGGCCGATGGCGCAGATGCGCGCCCGCAGTGCGCGCAGGTCCACGGCGGAGCGGTCTAGGCGCTGCAGGAAGAAGCGTACGCCGTTTGCGCTGGTGAAGATCAGCCAGTCGTACACGCCGAGGTTGGCGATAGCCTGGTCCAGCGGATCGTAATCGAGGGCCGGCTGAATCTCAATGGTGGGCAATTCGATGGTGTCGGCGCCCAGCGCGCGCAGCCGCGAAGAGAGCGCATCGGCCTGCCCTCGGGCGCGCGTCACCACGATGCGCTTTCCGAATAGCGGCAGACGCTCGAACCAGTTCAGTTTGTCGCGCAGTCCCACCACTTCGCCGATGATAATCGTCGCGGGAGGCTTCAGTTCGTGCCGATGGATCAATCCGGGCAGCGTGGCCAGCGTCCCGGCCAGCGTGTGCTGATCCGGCCGCGTGCCCCAGCGCACGGCCATGGCGGGCGTATCGGCGGCCCGGCCATTGGCGATCAGGGCGGCCGCGATTTCGTCGAAAGCCGCAATCCCCATGAAGATGACCAGCGTCTCCGTAGTGCCGGTCTTGCTCCAATCGATGCCCTCCGCGTCGTGGCCCGTTACAAACGTCACCACCTTGGTGTGCTCGCGATGCGTGAGCGGCACGCCCGTGTAAGCCGCGATTCCCAGTGGGGACGTAACCCCCGGCACGATCTCGAAGGCTACACCCGCGGCAGCCAGCGCTTCGGCTTCCTCGCCGCCCCGCCCGAAGATGAAGGGATCGCCGCCCTTCAGCCGCACCACGTTCCAGCCGCGCCGCGCGCGCTCGACCAGCATGGCGCAGATCTCTTCCTGGCTGAAGGCGTGTACCGATTTCTTCTTGCCGACGTAGAGGCGCTCGGCTGGCGCGGGCGCCAGGTCGAGCAGCGCGGGGTTGGCCAGGTAGTCGTAGAGGACGGAGTCCGCTAGCTCCAGCACGCGCCGGCCCTTCAGCGTGATGAGTTCGGGATCGCCCGGTCCGGCGCCCACCAGGTAGACCTTGCTCATCCGTAGACGCTCTCCAGAATGCGGTCCGCGCCCGCGGCCAGCAAGGCTTCCCCTAACTCGCGCCCGATGCGTTGGGCATCCGCGACGACGCCTTCGGCGCGATTCCGCACCAAGTCGATGCCGTCCGGCGAGACGACTACGGCTTGAATATACAGGCGGTCGCCGTCGACCGTGGCATAGGCGCCGATCGGAACCTGGCAGCCTCCTCCCAGTGCGCCCAACAGAGCCCGCTCCGCCGTGACCGCATAGTGGGTAGGCGCGTGATTCAGCTTTTGGGTGGCATGGAAGCCCGCCCCAGTGGTGGTTTCGATCGCCAGCGCACCCTGTCCGACCGCCGGGCAGACGATCTCCGGCGACAGGATTTCGGCGATGCGTTCTCCCCAACCCAGGCGCTTCAAGCCGGCCGCCGCTAGTACGATGGCATCGTACTGGCCTTCATCCAACTTGCGCAGCCGCGTATCCAGATTGCCGCGCACGGGTTCGATCCGCAGATCGGGCCGCACCTTGCGCAACTGCGCCGCCCGCCGTAGCGAACTGGTGCCCAGCTTGGCGCGCGCCGGCAAGCCGGCCAACCGCTGGCCGACCAGCGCGTCGCGTGGGTCTTCGCGCTCGGGAGTGGCCGCCAGCACCAGGCCCGCCGGCAA
>Ga0187871_10001289_pt1 | contig 22001 bp, 19 predicted proteins | sample June2016WEW_16_1_FD_132988 | JGI IMG/M metagenome (GOLD analysis project Ga0187871, IMG submission 132988) | Peatland microbial communities from SPRUCE experiment site at the Marcell Experimental Forest, Minnesota, USA - June2016WEW_16_10 | ecosystem: Environmental > Terrestrial > Soil >...
ACCTGCCCGTTCGCTCTGATTAAATAAAGATGTCCGCCCCCCTTGCTCCTCAGTAGCTCAATGGTAGAGCATTCGGCTGTTAACCGAAGGGTTGTAGGTTCGAATCCTACCTGAGGAGCCAATTTAAGTCCCTCATTCCCAAGGAACTCCCAGGAAACTAAAGACTTCCAGTTTGATTTTGCGTTAGGGCGCCGTCTGCGGGATTGCCCGATTTTCCCCGCCTATCCCGAGTCGCGTCCCACCAAAGTCCAGCCAGTCTATTGCGCGATAAAAGCGGGATCACCGGCAGGGCTGGATTGAAATAACCTGTAATGACATCATTGGCCAGGCCTTTCGTTGCCGGGTATGCAACACGACTGTCGTTTTAGACTTGACAGTGAACAACACACCAAGTCGTTGTTTTTGTGGGCAAGTAGTTCCAGGTGCACGGATGGGCAGCAAACACAAGATTCCACTAGCCTGATTTCGGACGGTCGGCATGTCCTGGAGATAGGCGGCCAGCGGCCACGACACCAATCACTCGGGGCGCGACGCCACATCCGCTGTGAGTCGCGGCACCCTTTTGGGACTCCGGCCTGAACGATGAGGTGATGGTGGCCCAGGTCCTGATATCGGCGCGAACCTCACGAGTGTCAGTATGCTTAAGAATGCCGGCTGGCCTGTGACAACCGAAACACATAGCCAGTCCGTTTCGATGGGGATCGGAACGGTCCGAGCGGTTTTCAACAGTCGCCGTGCCCGCGGGCGACGGCGGCGCTACGGTCACTCCCACGGTCCTCCGGGCCTCCACTTGAGATCGAAGGCGTCCTCCTGCGCTGTCGCCGACAGTGGCGCTGAGGCGAAGCGCCGCACTTGCGCCACGATCTCGTCCAAATCCGGGTTCGGATTCGAATCTGCTCCGGCGGACGAATGCTCGCCACTGGACGGCTCGGGCGAGGTCTGCGCTGAAAGCTTCGGTCAACCCAACTGGGGTCGCGTCGATTGTGGTGCCACGATGTCGAAAGGTCGACCGAATGGCCCTGGTCAGAAGATCACCGTCAAACGGGCCATGAGCACTGGCGGCGGAAACTCCAGCATCGCCGGGTACTCGATCTCGATTGGTAGAGGGACGATCACGTCTCCAAAACCGATGTCGATCTGCATCGGGATTCTCGCCTTCGCAAGCGTGGCGTTGAATCGGACCCGCACACCCTCGTACTCCGCGTCTTCCTTGATACGCTAAACTTCGAATCGGGCCGACGACAAACTCAATGCCGTCGGGTTCAGTTGGGAGTTCGCAGACCTCGCCGGCCAGCGACCGAATGTGCTCCAACCTGTTGTTCGTCTTTCCGGCCAGATCGATGTCCATCGTTGGCCGGGCGACGGGCGCCCTCCAAGCCGTCAGCAGGAGGGCTCCCTTCAGAATGAACCGATCCGCGACCGTTGACTTCGCCAGGCGATAGAGGAAGCACATCCCCAGGCCGAACCGCCGGCACCGGTGCATCCTCGAAGACAACGGCTCCGGCCCGCCCCGGCCGTGAGTCCCGACTGCTTTCACGGGAATCCTTCTTCGCTACTATTTTCCCGCCGCCGGCGCAATGCATTTTGGGAAGGCGGCCAGCGTCGCCCAAACAAAAAACTCCACGCACCTGTCGATTCCGGTCACGCTCTTTCGACTTATTGGCAGAGATCAAGCTGGGACGCATCGGCACTCGCGAACCAGCTATGCTCTAAATCGAAGGCAACAAGGAGACGCAATGCCATTTCTATTCATCTACACGGCCGCCGCAAAGGAGGGCAAAGCAGCCGGCGACGGCGAGACCGAGATCCGCCGGCTCTACGAGCAACCCGCAAAGTAACGCGTATCCTACATTCATCTCCAACCCGAAAAGGACAAGAAATGCGATTCATGGTTATGGTCAAAGCCAGCAAAGACTCCGAACAAGAAGGCGCGCTTCCCGATCCCCAAGGCGTGGCCGACATGAACAAATTCACCGATGAGCTCATAGAAGCCGGAGTCATGCTAGCCTACGAAGGCCTCCACTCCTCTTCCAAAGGCGCTCGCGTCCATTTCTCCGGCAAGAACCGCGCCGTCATCGACGGTCCCTTCGCCGAAACCAAGGAACTCGTCGCGGGCTTCATGCTCTGGCAGGTCAAGTCCCTGGGAGAGGCTATCGAGTGGGTCAAGCGCATGCCCAACTGCGACGCGGGCGAATCGGAGGTCGAGATCCGCCAGGTCTTCGAGCCGGAAGACTTTGCATACGCCTTCTCCGAAGAAGATATTAAGCAGGAAAAACAAATCCGCGCTCAACTGGCAGATCGGGCAGCAAAAAAATAGCCCCTCGCACTGAGGCGTCCAAAGCTGGTGTGATCGGTAGCAGTGACCGCTACCGATCCACACCGCGCCGTAATCGCTACCGGAAGATAATGTCGCGTGGTCCGCTCGTCGATCGCACCGCTGCGCGCCCGAGGGTCGCAATCGGATTTCGGGACTCGGCTCAGAGAGGCCCTTGCACAAACTCTTTCAGGTTCTCGAACGTCGCTGCCCAAACCGCGCTTGGGCGGTCGTAGCCTTTCAGTTCGACCGTGCGCTCCACAAAACACCGTTGCGCATCCCAGAGTCTGGACAGGTGCCGGCACGTGTCCGGCCCGATGATGATATCCATCCCGATTTCCTTTGTTGCCGACTCAAAGCGAAACGCGGCGTTCACCGTATCGCCCAGCGCAGTGTAATCGTTGAACCGGGCATTGCCGGTGTTGCCCACGATGGCGTCACCCGTGTTGATGCCCACGCCGACGCGAATCGGGACCGCCAATTTGAACCGGGATTGCAGCGTGGCTGTCAGGTTAACCAAACCGACGCACGCCTTCAAGATTCCCCAGATCTCCAGCGCTTCCCGATCGGGCTGTCGATGCACCCAAACCGCCATAAGGGCATCCCCAATGTACTTCTGCGCCCAACTTCCTTGTTCGTACATGAGCTGGCCCCCCTTGCGAAACCACGTGCTGATCAGATTGCTAAGCAAGGATTGGTCGATTTGCTGCGCGAGCTTCGTAAAATCCCTTACGTCCGCCACCAGGATCGAAGTGTTCCGGATGGTGGCCAGCGATTTTGTGGTTTCAAGGGATGTGGTCGCGTCCCGGGCCGCGGCTTGTGCCGCTTCATCCGGCCGGTGAAAACTGAGCTGATACTCGCCAAGGGAAATCGTGTCTCCATCCCTGAGAGAGATTGGGCAGCTAACCCGAGAACCATTCACGAACGAACCGTTCCGGCTGCCCATGTCCATCAAGTTGTATTCTCCATCATCGGTGTGATGAAGAATCGCGTGGTGCCTTGACACCAGGTCATCGACAATGACCACATCATTGTCTTTGTTCCGGCCTATCTTCCACACATCGCCCCGATCCAGCGAGATCTTTTCTCCGCCGTGCTCTCCTGGGATCAGCAAAAACGGGGCACTCATACGTGTTACCTGCTCCAATTCATGGAGCGGCCATAGATCGATTGAAGCTTCATCTCAGATGCTCCGGGTGGCAGGAGGATGTCTTTTTCGCAATCAAGGGGCGAACGATCGCCGGTGACAAGCCTGTCACTTCTTCATGCTTTTCACGTACGCGGCCACATTATCGAGGTCCGGGCCGCTGACCGCGACCGGCTTCATCTTGCCTTTCCCTTCGGCGACGATCTTCTTGATATCCGCTTCGCTAAGTCCCTGTACCTCGGGATCCGTCAGCGGCTTGATCTCCGTTTTGAGCACCTTGGCCATACCTGCATTGCCCTGACCGTCGGCACCGTGGCAGGTCTTGCACTTCGTGGCAAAGATCCCCTTTCCTGCCGCTGCATCGGCGCCCCAGGCCGTCCCATATAGTGACGCAAAACCGCACAGAACCAACATGCCAACAGTCCTTGCATTGAGCTTCATTTCGGGTTAATCTCCTCTTTCGAATTGTACTTGCCCGGTCGCGACATTGCCCCCTAGCAGGCTGCGGAAAAGGCTCTGCCGGGACCGCTCCCTTACGGTCGCGGCTCGGTAAGCTCACCCGCCAGCCGCCTGTTTGGCCCTGGCTTGCACAGTGCGCAGGATGCTTTCCTTCGTCTGTGGCAGAACACCCAGCAACTTGACGAAATTGTCTCTGCCGAGCGCGGCGACACGCGTTTCTTTGGCTGCCCGCACCGTGGCGTTTCGAGGGGCGTTGGAGAGCAGGGCCATCTCTCCGAAGTAATCGTCTTTACCCAGCATAGCGACCACCCTATCCTCGCCCTGTTCTTGGTGTAGAACCTCGACTTGACCCTCCTGAATGAAGTACGCGCAAATACCAGGCTCACCTTCCCGGATGATCACTTCGCCCGGCGAAAAGCTCTCCACCTCGAAGAGGTGGTGGCTCGCGTTGTATCTGTGTATTCCGACTCCCGCCAGAATGACGATCGCGAGCATTACTAACAGCGGAGCCACGGAAGCAAACAGGAACAGCGTCCCCCCGGTGGTTCGAATCAGGAAATTCAGCCCCAGCACAAGCGCGGTCAGCGCCAGCAACTGCGCGGCGATCAGGAGGCGATTCGTAACGGTGGAACTTAGGGCGGTATTTTTCACTTTTATCTCATGGCTACCTTCCGAACAGAATCCGGATGCGCCGGATGGTCGCCGCCGTGACAATCCATGCATTTTGTCTTGTCGGCGAACAGATCGTCGCGAACCGCGAGATGCTCATCGTGCTTGAGCCATTTCTCGGACTCCGCATGGCATTTGAGGCAATCGTGATTCGGATAAGACTCGCGCATCGAGATCGTCTTCGGATAGGTTCTGGTGAAGTACCGGTAGACGTCGACCATCCCGGACATCTTGGCTTCCACGGTGCCAAACATGCCATACGAGGTGTGGCATACGTAACACTGATTGTCCGGAATGTATTTGTTTTTGAAGTGAACGGCGGCCATACTCTCGCTTTTGGGGTCCCGCATATCGTCCACAAAGCTCTGCATCGTGAGATGGCATGACGCGCAGAATTCAACTCGTTCCGCGCGATCGAAAACCAACAGCGTGCCCAGCCCGGTGGCCGTCAACGGGACCAGCGCGATACCGGCGGCCAACAAACCCCAGGAAAAAGGCCCCGCGGTAGTGCCCCGAAATTTGAACAGGGTGAACACAAGCAAGGCGATACCGATAACGATCGTCGTAATAAGGAAACGCGAGCCCCAGATCTCTACCGGATCGGTGTGAAAGGAAGCAATGCTACTGTCCTCGCCGTGCGCGGTGGCTTCCGCCAACAACAAGGCAACACTCGCATTGGAAACCAGCCACGGCATGAGAATCAATCATGTACCCTCGGGTCCCCAACTGTCAAGAGGCTGAGGCTGATACGCGTTCGAATATTTCGTCTTTCCAATGATATACTTCCGCATTTTGACTGTGCCATGCCAAGCCATGCAAAGTCGACGGACGCACCGCTCAATTCCCTATCCAGGCGAAGCCAGGCGATTTAAGCATTGCTTTTGGTATCCTACCCCCTTATACTGCATGGTGGCGCCGACGAGAGAAGAGCGCCTAACGCCTCGGCGGCAGGGATGACGCGCCGCGCCCGTGGGGCAAATTATGGGCACGGACCCTAAGCAGATTCTTATTTTAGGCGGCGGCTTTGCAGGCGTATATGCCGCGCGCTATCTGGAGAAGCTTCTTCGTCCGGAAGAAGCCGGCGTCACACTAGTCAATCGCGAAAACTACTGGGTCTACCAACCGATGCTGCCGGAAGTGATTTCCGGGGCCATCGGACTCACCAGCGTGGTTTCCCCGATTCGGCGCTCTTGCCCTCGCACCAAGCTGGTCATGCGGGACGTCGAGCATATCGACCTACAGAACCAGATTGTGACCATTAGCCCGGGGTTCCTCCCCCGCCAACTTCAGCTCAAGTACGACTACCTCGTCATAGCGCTCGGCAACGTGACGAATTTCTATGGCATGCCGGGTCTGATCGAGAACGCTCTGCCGTTTCGAACGCTCGCGGATGCCATGGTGCTGCGAAACCATTTGATTCACGTTCTGGAGGAAGCCGATGTGGAGGAGAATCCGGAACAGCGCCGGAAACTGCTGACGTTCGTGGTCGGCGGCGGGGGTTTCTCAGGCGTCGAAGTAATTGCGGAGTTGAATGATTTTGTGCATGCCGTCAAGAAGAATTACTTGCGGCTTCGCCACGAACCTCACCGCTGCGTCATCGTCCAGGCCGGCGACCGCATTCTGCCCGAGATGTCCGAAACTCTTGCGCTCTTTGCGCAAAAAATCCTGCGCAAGCGCGGCGTCGAAATTCTCCTGCACGACCGGCTTTTTTCGGCGACGTCGGAGCGAGCCATTCTAAAATCCGGAACCGAGATCCCTTGCAAGACGCTGATTTCGACCGTGCCCTCGGCGTTGCCGGCGGTGCTGCAGAAAATGGATTGCGCCAAGGAAAGGGGAAGGCTGGTGGTGAACACGGCCCTGGAATTGAAGGATTGGGAAGGCCGGGTTTGGGCGCTCGGCGACTGTGCTTCGATTAAGACCGTAGCAGGCACGACCGTGCCGCCTACCGCGCAGCACGCCATCCGGGAAGCCACGACCGCGGCCATTAACATCGCCGCCGCTGTGCGAGGCGGGGACCGGGCTGAGTTCGCCTTTGAAGGTCTTGGCACACTCGGATCGCTGGGCCACGGCGCGGCCGTCGCGGAAGTATTTGGCATTAGGCTTTCGGGCCTGATCGCGTGGATCCTCTGGCGTTGCATCTACCTGATGAAGATGCCCGGGTGGAATCGCAAAATACGGATCTCCACGGACTGGCTCCTGCATTTGCTGTTTCCCCCGGAACTGGCCCAAACCAAGATTGCTTTGGAGCCCGGCATCAAGCATCAGCATTTCGAGCGCGGTGACATCGTGTTCCGGCAGGGTGACTTGGGCGACAACGTGTATGTGATCCAGGAAGGCGAATGTGACGTCGTTCGCGAAAAAAACGGCTCACAGGAACTTCTGGCTATCTTAGGACGCGGCGAATACTTCGGTGAAATGGCCGTGCTCTCGGATCAGACACGGAATGCCACTATCCGCGCCCGTTCCGCCATGAACGTCCTCATCATCGCGAAACACGATTTCAACAATTTGCGGGAGAGCGTGCCTGCGTTCAGCGAGGCGTTCAGTGAGTTGGCCAAGGAGCGCGCGGTTGCGGGAGCCGCGCATTCCTCCACCGGCACTCACCCGGATAGAGAATTGTCTTGACCTTTTGTGGCACTTAGGTCATACTCTTCCAAATGCGGAGGACTCTATGTCTCCAATAGTACGTTGGGCTCCGGTGTTTCTTGCCGGACTGGGAGTGTTGCCGCTGCCGGCCCAAACCCCCGTCGGCGGGCCACCGAACGGATCCTTTAAGAACCAGGATTATCAGCCGCCACAGGTTTGTATGCCCTGCCATCAGAGGCAGTATGACGAGTTGCGGAGTTCGGTGAAGTCCGGATACCGGAACGTCAGCCCCCTGTTCAACGGCCTGGAGATGTCGGCCAACTTTCTGAATGGCGGCTTGCTTCGTCCAGTCTATGCGGACAGCCACAAGACTCTGCCCAACACAGACACGCCTTTCAACACCAACATGTTCACGACCCCTTTATTCGTGAATGTGTTCCAGGTCCGGGCCGGATTCTGTCTGGGTTGCCACAACGGTCCGTACATGAAGGAAGGCGACAATCCGCTGCTGCGTGAGGTGCCGGAACTGCTCGATACGTCAGGGAGTTTCGTGCCGGAAATCCTTCGCCCGCTGCGCGACTACCATCTGGTGGATAGCAACGGCAACCAGATACTACCGGCGACCATCGGCGGCGACCCTCCCGCCGGTTCCGGCCCCTCCCAGGGCGCTTTCGGCATCACTTGCGACATGTGCCACAACTTGCAAGGCCCCGACTTGGATCGGAGTTTTCAGGGCGACGGCTTCGCCAATAACAGTATCGATTTCAATCACACCATCGAGAAAGTGGGCCCATTCTCGCAACCCGTCGCGGTAAAAGGGAACTTCCATGTCTCCAGCAACGACCCCGATAAGATCGCGTTCCTGCGGAGCCCGGCGTTCTGCAACGGCTGTCACGACGTCCGTGTTCCGGTGAACCTCCCGGGCGATTTTCAACACTTGGAGTACGACGTCAACACCGGAGGGGAGAATGTCACTTACTTCCGCCTGGAGAATCTTAGTTCGGAATTCCAGATCGGCGCGTACAACAGCACGAACAATCCTTTTGGCAAGGCGATCCGCTGTCAGGATTGTCACATGTCGATGTTCCCGTACGCCGGAAACTCGACCTACCAGGTCGGAGATCTTAACATCACCAGCCCTACGCCGGCGCTATTCTTTACCAACTACGCAGCCGTGCCCGGGGTCGCCACGGATGAAGGTTTTCCTTTGCAGCAACGCCAGGTCGTGAATCACCACTTCACGGGAGTTGATGTCCCGCTGCTGTATCCCGCGGAACTACAGGCGAGGCTGGGTGCGGATTATCCCGACCCATACCAGGCGGGTGTGGATCAATATGGTATTCCCAATTCCCTTGCCCAGCGCCGGGAGGACTTGTTGGACGCCGCCGTGCGCGTCAGTCTGGCCAAGACCGACCCCGTCGCCCAGTTGGGGCAAACATTCACGGTGCGCGCGGAGTGCGTGGCCCTGACTGGACACCGCTTTCCCGCGGGCTTCTCGCAGGAACGCACCACTTACCTCCAGCTATCGGTCACCGACGATAACGGGTTTCTGTTATATCAGTCGGGTTATGTGGTTGACAAACCGCACCCGGAAACCGGTGAAATGCAACCCGACGGCAATTTGAACGACGAAGATCTGGAGCACATCCACGCCGTCGTCGATCCCGGCAACCACAATCGCAATCCTGCAGATCCCTACCCGGCCAACATGACGTCAAATGCCGGTCACACTAATCAGGTCTTCGAAGCGGGTCCCGACGATGGCCCCGACTCACGGCTCTATTTCGGCTTCAACGAAGGCTTGGTGCTGTTCCGCAACGAGTTGACGCATATTTTCTTTCCCAACACAAGCCTGGGCAGAACCAAAGCAGATGGTACTCCGATCACCGCCTCATTTCCGCACTACGAGGAGACCTTCAGCGCCGCTTTCGCCAACACCGTGGACAATTTCCGCTCCCTCCAGCCCCTGGTGCCGCGAACGTTTAACTACGACATCACGTTGCCTACTCAAGAGGAACTGACGGAGTTGGGCATGGATTCGATCAAAGCTCCTTTGCATGTCCACGTGCAGGTAAATTACGAACATTTCCCGCCGCTGTTCACGCGCTTCCTGGCCCGCACGACCAGCGCCACCGGACCTTCCGGCAACGATCTGAACCTGATTACCGAGCAGCGAATCGACGATCTGCTGAAGAATCTGACGAGTATAGCTTCCGCGGACATTACCGTTGATGTGGAGTAGACCATGAGCATGACCTACCGCTTATACCCAATTGCGCTATTCTCTTCGCTGATTGCCGGCGCGTGGGCACAGCCTAAGTCGCCATACGTCCCCGGAGTCACCTATCAGCAAACCAATCCCAACTATCCGATCCCCAATCCGTTTTATTTCGAAGGCCGCATCGATTGGAATCTTCTCAACATCAGCCAACCGGGTAACACCTGGGAGTATATGGAACGAGGCATCCATAAGCAGGACGATCTCGAAGACTACACCGGCGCGGTCGCCGACTACCAGCAGTCTATCGCGATGAACAATCTCGCGAACCACACTTGCCAACTCGTGACGGCGGCGCCGGCCGGACCCCTGAATCCACCGCCCTGTATTCTCACGGTGCGCCTGCGGCTGGCCGGACTCCTGAGCGCGACACAACCGCAACAAGCCATCGCTCTATACCAGCAGGCGCTGGTTATCGATCCGTTGCGTCTCGGAGCAAATGGCGCCATAGGGGGTGTATACGTGTCGATGGCCCAATCCGCCACCGATCCCACGCAAGTACCGGGGCTGTACCAGAGCGCAATTACGGCATACCAGGCCGAACTCGCCCTTTCCCCCGTGACGCCCTTGCAGACGCAGCTCACCGGCGACACGGCCAACAACGCTCATGTTCACTGGGCGCTGGCCCAGATCTACCAGGCGCTCAACCAGATGTCCCAAGAAGAGAGTGAACTGGATCTCTATTTGCAGGCCACCAAGTGGCATAGCGATACGTATCCATGGCGCATCACGCTGGCGCATAAGAGGCTGGCACGGGCCAAGCCGCTGCGGCGGCCGCTGTAGGCGGGTTTGACAACCGGTTCAAAGATCTGACAAAGAGGATCGCACGCTTGATCGGACTCACTAGGGGCTCTACCGTTCGATTCCCGTCTGTCCACCTCGCCGTCGTAGGCGTGGCTATGGGCTTGCCCCTCGTCGTTTACGGCCAAGACTCAAAACCGGCTCCCGCGGAGGCATCGGCCGCTGGCGCCGAACAACCCACCGTCGAGGAATCCTGGGACTCTTTACTGCAGGGGACGATTCCGGAAGCCACGCCCGATCCCGCGCTCACGCAGCCGCAGTCCAGCGGGAAGAAATCGGCCGCCGGCGACTTTGCCAATCACTTCTTCTTCGAGAGCCGCACGGACTATTGGCGATACGACACCAGTTTCACCGGCCTCCCAACCGACACCGGAATCGTCAATGGGACCGCGGGCAGCGTCTTTACTCCGGGCGGATACCCGTACGCCCAGGATTTCCAGCCCGATGCCAATCGCATCGAGAGCATGCTGGACTGGGGGACGCGCGGCTGGCTCTCCGACCGGGTCAACACCCACTTCACGTTGCGATATCTACAGGATTTGGATCACGTGGACAGTGGCGCCCCCGCGCAGAATATCATCGAGACCTTTGGGGCCGATCGGCGCTTCGAATTGCTGAACGCCTCCATCGAGATCGACGGCAAACCCACCGACGGCTTTTTCGCCGGTACCAGCCTGACACTGGGCAGGCAGTCCGTTTACGGCGCCGAACTTGCCGAGATCGATGGCGCGTCTTTCACGCTCGACCGGCCGGCTTACACTCTGACCGTTTTCGGCGGCCGCAGATTCTCATTGTTTGCCGATCCGGAGCAGCGCGCCATGGGCGGCGCGAATGTGACCTTCAAGGTCAACTCCAACAGCAGTATCGAGTATGAAGGAATCTGGTACTTGCAGGGCAGCAACAGCGTCGTTTTTCGCCGCCGCATGAGTACCCGTTGGATGCTGAGCTCCTACTTTCGAGCCTACGGCGGTTCGCCGGTAGACTTCAGCGCCCAGGCTCTGTACGATTCGGGGAAGACCGGTCTGCGCCTCAGCTTTTTCCAGAAGCTGACCGACAAAGACTACTTCTACGACTTCACCACCGCGGCCACGGATCTCGATCCGCACAACCCTCTACTGCGTCTGTACCTGGGCCCCATTGCGCAATATTCCCAGTTCGTGATCGATGCCCGCCGGACGATAACCTCGCGGTTTCGTCTGGGCGGCAGCGTCTGGGTCCGCCGTCTGAACGACAAGAACGATGAAGGCCCGTTCGACACCTCGTTCGAAGACTACAAGCTGCATACGCAGATCTATGCGCTGCCCAAAACGGAAACTTTCCTCGAATACCATCAACGCAGCTCGGACCGCCTGAGCCCGCTCTATCCGACGGCATTCGACGATCTCAGCGCCACGGGCGAAACCAGCGTGAAAGACCTGACCGGCGAACTCAGGCGTACTTTCCTGGAGGGACGCCTCAGCCTGAACGGGGGCGTCTACTACCGGCGCATCAGCTTGCAAGACCGGTTCTTCTATCTGAATGGCTTGCACCAGAGCGGCTGGTTGGCGGGGGCCTGGTGGAAACTCGATCAACATTCGCGCCTGTTCGTCGACTACGACCTGGACAATGACTTTTTCCTGTTGAGCCCCGATCTGAAGAATTCGCGCGCTCTGCACGTCGGAATCGCATGGAAGTACTGACCCACCCAATGAGCCAGACAACCACCAGCCGTCGCCATCACCTTCCCAGAATGGTGGGCGCATTCGTTTTGACGCTGGCGCCCGCCGTGTTTGGCCAGTCCCCGGGCGGACGAACCGCCCCGCCAGCCGCCGCGCCGGGCGATCAATCCGCTAGCTCAAAAGATTTCTTCATCCACGCCTTTCATGCCGAGAAGCTGGGCGGCCTCGAATGCAGCCTCTGCCACACGCCCGTCAAGGAAGGTTCGGTGGTGCTGAAGCGGCCGGGGCACGATCAATGCATGACATGCCACGCCGACGACTTTGAGAAGGACATCAAGCCGATCATTTGCGGACAGTGTCACACCGCATTTCCGCCCTCGGGCGCCTCGGACCTTCGGCCGTTTCCGCGCTACAAATCGACCCGCGCCATCCTGTTTCAGTTCTCGCACCATCAGCACGTCGACCGGAAGGCCCGCATCAATCCAGCCAGCGGGTTCCGCGCGGACTGCACCTTCTGCCACAAGTTCGATGAGCAGGGCATCTATGCGAAGTTCCCGGGGCATGCCGAGTGCGCCCAGTGTCACTCCAAGCCCGGCATGCAGCCTGCTCTGACCGCGTCTCTCGATGCGGCCGGATGCCGCGGCTGCCATACGCCCGAGGAAATCGAGAATCCCGGCTTCACCCATCAGCGCCGCATGATCGCCCCGGTCGCGGTGTCCGGAAAATATGTCGATATGAAGTTCTCACACATCGCGCATTTCAAGGTGAAGGAGCAATTCGGCATCAATTGCACGACGTGTCACTATGCGATTCCGCGGAGCGCAAGTCTCGCCGATCTTTCCCTGCCCCGCATGCTCGACTGCGTGGAGTGTCACGATACCTCCAAGATCATACCCGCCGAATTCCGGATGTCGAACTGCAGCACCTGCCACGCCGATACGGCGCGTGGCTTGAATGCTCCGGCCAGCCACACCCGGAATGTCAAGCCGGCTTTCCATACCGAAAGCTTCCGCATGCATCACAGTGACGCCGCCTCCGAACCCGACGCCAAGTGCTTCGTCTGCCACCAGAACGTCGAGCCATCGGTGGAAGCCAAGAATCAGTGCATCGCCTGCCATCAGGTGATGAAGCCCGCTTCTCACACGGCGCGATGGAAAGACGATATTCATGGCAAGTATGCGGCGCTCGATCGCACGACTTGCGCGACCTGCCACACCGCTGACTATTGCAGCCGCTGCCATAATGAGCTGCCCAGAAGCCACGTGCCCCTGCCGATTTTCAAGGGGGGCGGTCACGCGGCTCCGGCCATGCTGGATATGAGAGCCTGTCTGACTTGTCACACGTTCCAGAATACTTGCTCAGAGTGTCACACCAACGGGCTCGGCACCGCCGCCAGACCCAGGTAATTACTGTGGGGCGCGCTGCGTAGAAGTGGGATGGCAGAGGCTGAAACGCCGCCCGCCGCCGTAAGTTGCCGATTTGATCCTAGCCTCCGGTGGATTGTCTTAATGTTGAGCAAGTCTTTACGGCGAAGCGTACCGCCATGCCGCGTGAGATGGAAGCTCGGCTGACGGGACGCTTGCAGTACGCGGCCATTGGCGATACGGTGAATGTGACGGCCCGGGCTGGTGGGCAAGACCGGTGCGAAGAAGATGATCGTGCCCGAAAATAAGGTACACATCCTGTCGGCCGGTGTGGCGCCGTCGACGCAATAGGTGCCGCGACAGTTATGGAAAACGACTTCCGTATTCAATTAAAGTTCTGGGGAGTCCGCGGCTCTATCGCTACGCCAGTCAAGGAAAATCTCGGTTACGGCGGAAACACCACGTGCATCGAAGTGCGCACGCCAGGCGACATTCTCATAATCGATGGGGGGACTGGCTTGCGCAACCTCGGCAAAACGTTGCAGCAGGAGTTTGCCCAGGGGATCTGTTCGCTGGCCTTCCTGATGACCCACTTCCACTGGGATCACATACAGGGGCTGCCTTTCTTCGCGCCGCTATTTTCGCCGTCGACGGAAGTGACCTTTCGCGCCGGCCAGAGCCCCGAGAAAATCGAAGAGATCCTCGGAGGGCAGATGACGGGTCCTTATTTTCCACTCAAGCTCGAACTTTCACCGGCGAAAAAGCACTATGCTTGCGTGAGTTCGGGGTCGTTTCGCCAGGGTGGATTGACCGTGCATCCCTTTCCCATGAACCATCCCCAGGGCGCTACCGGCTACCGCATGGAGATTGACGGGGCCGTGGTCGTTCACGCCAGCGATCTCGAGCATGGCAACCCTGACTTGGACCGTGTGCTGCGCGACTATGCTCAGAATGCGGACGTGTTGGTCTTCGATGCGCAATATACGCCTGAAGAACATGCGTCGAAGCACGGGTGGGGCCATAGCACCTGGCTGGAAGCCACGCGGGTCGCCCGGGATTGCCAAGTCGGGCAGTTAGTTCTGTTCCATCACGATCCCGGGCACGACGATGCTTTTCTGGACGGCATTGTGAAGCAGGCCAAGTGCCAGTTCGAAAACACTGTGGCGGCCAGGGAGGGCGAGGTCGTTGGTGTTTGACACCGTTCGCGTGCCGGGATAGCCTTGCATGTCCGTCCCGGGAGATTTCTGGAGAGCCCGGGCTCGGTTGAACGGCAAACGAACGGGCCGGCCGCCAACTGCGGCACGGCACGCCGCCAAGATATGCGACGGCGTCACCGGACGGCGCTTTCCTCAAAGCTGGTATACTCAGGTCTCGCGGGAGGCCGTGGACCCCCATGAGAGTCCATCAACCGGACAGTGGACCGGCCCGACCCAATTCCTGAATGGATTCCCAACCCGGAACAGACATGACCCACTCATTTCCAAACAAGCATTCATTCCTACGCCATCGGTACGCGGCAATCGCCGGCATTGTGCGAATTCTCACTGCCACGGTTCTCGCGTTGTCTGCGAGCGCGGCATTCGCGCAGGGCGGATTCACCGGGATCTTCGGCGGCGGCCCCTTCTACAAGAACGCCGCCAACAACATCACCGAGATCGAAAACTCCGGATTCACAGAAGCCATCGTGTGGAGTGTCGAGGTCAACAGCGACGGCGACCTGAATTTCAATGGGGAATTTCCGCTGACCTCAAACGGCGCCTACATTGGCGACCAGACATATCCCGATTTTGCCTCCAACATGGCGCAGTTGAAGCAGGGAACTGTCAAGCGAGTGACGTTTAGCATCGGCTCTTCGAATTACGGAGATTGGGAAGATATCACCGCGTTGGTCAAGAGCCAGGGCACCGGCCCGACTAGCATCCTGTACAAGGATTTTCAGGCGCTGAAAGCCGCCGTCCCCGCTCTCGATGCCATCGATTTTGACGACGAGAACAGTTTCAATGCGCCCACCACAATTGCCTTTGGCGTGATGCTCGGCAAGCTTGGCTACCATGTTGTTCCCGATGCCTTTGACGATGCCGGCTATTGGACGAACGTGGTTTCCCAGATAAACACTAAACTTCCTGGCACGGTGGACGGAGTACACCTGCAAGCATACGCGGGAGGCAGCGGGAACAACCCCTGCGTGGGCTGGGATTTCGGCGCTGTCCCGGTCTGGCCCGGCCTATGGGATCAAGTGGATACTCCGAGCCAGGTCCAGACGATCATGTCCGGCTGGCATACTGAGTGCGGTATTAACGGCGGATTCATGTGGCTCTATGACGATTTCGTCGGCACCGGGCTTGCCGCGGAGTACGCCAGCGCCATCAACAACGCGATCGCCACCAACGGATTTACGCTCTCAGGACCGGCGCAGCTCTTTCTGAATCAGAATTCGGTGAGGGATGCACTCATCAGTATCGCGGACTTCGGCGGATTTACGGGCACGGTGACTCTTACGGTTTCGAATCTGCCGAAAGGAGTCGTGGCGGCTGCCGAGGGGCAGGGCAACCAACAGAAAATATTCTTCAAAGCCGGCACCTCGGCTCAAACCGGATTCACTACCGTGACGATTACCGGAACCTCCGGAGCCTACACGCAGACACTTCCGCTTAGCCTGGCGGTAAGCGCAGCCGTCGGCTCCAGTGGAAGCGGAACTCAAGTCGACCTGTCTTCGGCATTCAACCTCTACGGTATCTATGAGGACGGCACGACCTACACGACCGGCGGTCTCGATGGCGGCGGTTACTCGTACTCGGCGAATTTGCTCACCGGCTCTCGCGTGCTGTACGGTGGGCTCTTCGACTTCGGACCCGCTAATAGTCTGGATGCGGTCGGTTGCAATGGCCAGTCGGTAACAGCGAGCTCGGGCCGGTTTTCCACGCTTGTCCTGTTGGCGACGGGAGTGGAAGGAAATCAGGCCTCGCAGACCATTAAAGTCAACTATCACGACGGTAGTAGTTCACAATTCACTCAGAGCTTCAGCGACTGGTACACTCCGCAAGAGTATCCTAATGAGTCGGAAGCGGTAGCGATGCAGTATCGCGATTTCCAGGATGGCAGCAAGGACAACCGGACGTTCAATCTCTATTCATACCGATTTGCATTAAACTCGGCCAAAGTTGTGCAGAGCATTACGTTGCCCGATGACTCGCACGTCGTAGTGCTTGCAGCTACCCTGGAGCCCTAAGTCCGCGCTAGCGATTTTGATCTGCAAGAGATGCGCGGCAAATCTGGTCAGGCGACCGGCGCGTCATCAAACGGTTTCGGTTTCGAGGACTGCCTGACGCGACATCTCCCCTGTGCGCCGCCATCCTCGTCAACCGAAACAATTGGGACCTCTTGGGGTGGTTCGAGCGTATGTATAACTAATGGGTACCGCTAATCACTTCAAGCACCTGCTGCGCAGGCTCTTCCGGTCGCCGATGTTCACACTCGTCACCGTGATGACCATCGCCATCGGCGTGGGCGCAAATGCCGCCATCTTCAGCGTGATCAACGGCGTTTTGCTCAAGCCGTTACCTTATCCCGATCCCGAGCGGCTGGTAGGTGTCTGGCAGTCCGCGCCCGGGATCGGCATTCAAGACTTGAATGCTTCTCCATCGGAGTATTTCACGTTTCGCGATGAGAATCGCACGATGCAGCAGTTTGGCACCTGGAACGGAGGGAGCGTGAGTGTCACCGGGCTAGCCGCGCCGGAGCAGGTGCAGAGCCTGACTGTGACCGAGGGAACTTTGAATGCGCTGGGGGAACAGCCTTTGTTCGGACGCTGGTTCAACGCCACCGACGATCGTCCCGGAAGTCCGGACACAGCGATTCTAACCTACGGATACTGGCAGCGCCGGTTTGGCGGCGACGTCTCCGTGGTCGGACGGCAGATCCACGTGGATGGACAATCGAAGCAGATCATAGGCGTGATGCCGCAGAATTTCCGTTTCCTCGATCAAAAGCCGGATCTGATCCTTCCCCAACAGTTTGACCGCGCCAAGACCAAACTGGGAAACTTCAGCTACCGGGCCCTGGCGCGATTGAAACGCGGGGTCAGCCTGGCGCAAGCGAACGCAGACCTCGCGCGGATGATCCCGATGGTGAATACCCAGTTCGCGCCGCCGCCCGGCTTCAGCGCGAAGATCTTCGAGTCGGTGCGGATCTTTCCGAATGTGCGACCGCTGAAGCACGACGTAGTCGGCGACCTGGGCAAGGTCCTATGGGTGCTGATGGGGTCCATCGGCGTGGTCCTGTTGATCGCCTGCGCAAACGTGGCAAACCTGCTGCTGGTGCGGGCCGAAGGACGACAGCATGAGCTAGCCATTCGCGCGGCTCTGGGCGCCGGTTCCGCACGGATCGGCCGCGAATTCCTGATGGAGAGCGTGTTCCTCGGGTTGGCCGGCGGTGTTGCCGGGCTCGGTCTGGCATACGCCGCCTTGCGGCTGTTGGTGGTGATCGCGCCAGCTTCTTTGCCCCGGATCGAGAATATCACCATCGATCCGCTGGTCCTGCTGTTCACGCTGGTCATCTCCCTGGTAGCCGGCCTGCTTTTCGGGATCATGCCCGCGATCAAATATGCCGGCGCCAGCATAACGGGGACCTTGCGCGCAGGGGGACGGTCGCTCAGCCAGAGCCGGGAGGCGCATCGCGCGCGGAACACGCTGGTGGTGTTGCAGATGGCGCTGGCCGTGGTGTTGCTAATCGGTTCCGGCCTCATGATCCGGACGTTTCAAGCGCTGAGGGAGGTACAGCCCGGATTCACACACCCCGAAGAACTGCAAACCCTGGCCGTTTTCATTCCCGAAGCGCACATCAAAGAACCGGAGCAGGTCATCCGGACTTTCCAGGAGATTCAACGCAAGATTTCCGATGTCCCGGGAGTGAGCGCAGTGGCGTTCGCCAACTCCGTACCCACCGATGGCAACAATAGCACGGACCTGCTATACGCGGAGGACAAAGATTACAAAGAGGGTCAGCTTCCGCCGCTACGGCGATTCAAGTTCGTCACGCCGGGCTTCTTCCAAACCATGCAAACACGGCTCATCGCGGGCCGCGATTTCACTTGGACCGATACTTACGATCACAGAAACGTCACCATCGTCTCGGAAAACATGGCGCGCAAGCTGTGGCGCAGTCCGGCTGGCGCGCTGGGCAAGCGCCTCCGCGAAGGCATGAACGATTCCTGGCGCGAAATTGTCGGCGTGGTGCAGGATGTGCATTCCGACGGCGCGGATCAGAAGGCGCCAACCACCGTATATTGGCCCATGGTGATGCCTAAATTCTGGGGCAACGATATTTTTGTACAGCGGCGTGCGGTGTTCGCCATTCGGTGCAGCCGCGCAGGTTCCGACAGTCTGATCAAAGAAGTCCGCCAGGCGGTTTGGTCGGTGGATCCCGACCTGCCGCTTGAGAGCGTGCGCACCATGGCAGAAGTCTATCGCGGATCGATGGCGCGCAGTTCCTTCACACTGGTGATGCTCGCAATCGCCGGCGGCATGGCGCTGCTGCTGGGCGTTGTGGGAATCTACGGCGTCATTTCCTATTCGGTCTCGCAGCGCACCCGGGAGATCGGCATTCGCATCGCGCTGGGTGCCCGGGAAACTTCACTTAGGGCGATGGTCGTCCGCCAAGGCGTGTGGCTGGCGGCCGGCGGCGTGGCAATCGGCGTCCTGGCGGCAACGGCTCTGACGCGGATCATGGCATCGTTTCTTTTTGCGGTCAGCCCGGTCGATCCGATCACATACGTTAGCGTGGCGGCGGGACTTGTGGCGGTGGCTGCCGCCGCGAGTTATGTGCCGGCCTACCGCGCGTCCACTATAAATCCGGTGGAGGCGTTGCGGACGGATTAGGATCGGGCCCGCGCAGGCTTGAGACTGCCGTCCCGCGACGAAGAAGCCGCGCGACGTGGCCATCGTGAGCACGTGCCGCGTCGCGTTGGCGCGGGCCGTTGGATGCCCTCTTCCAGCCAATCTGACGACGCCGAGGTGTGCAAGAGTTGTCCATTCCCAAGCCGGGGCGGCGCGAAAGTGTGCAGAGCATGAAACCCGATGGCCAGTTGAGCTGAATTTCGTCGGAAGCGAAAGCGCGCGCGGCTTGCGCGCAAGCAGTTTGCCGGCGTTTTTGTCTTAGGCAACAAACGTGCAACACGACTTGGTATCCGGCATTTGCCGAGGCTTAGAGGCCGAGATCGGCGCCGGTCATTAACACGCCACTGACCGATTCAGACGTATACGCAAACGTTTTGGTAATCAATTGGGAGTCTCGCAGAGATGAAACATTATCCGATGTCCGCCGAGCAGGGCGATGAACTGGACCAATCCACGAAAACGATTACAGAAAAGCTGGACGACATCGTCGGACTCCTGCGAGCCTGCTATGACGAGCATGACTCGCGCACGTTGCGCGCCGAAGAGGTGCGTGCTGCGATGCAGCGATTCCGGTGGGCACTCGAACGGCAAGCCATGGCGGAAAAGCTGCCCAATCGGAGCATCGATCGAACACCAGTCGAATACGCCCGCGCCGCCACCGCCGATGCGTCGTGAGGTCAGCGGCGGCTTAGCTGTAACTGAGACAATGCCAACACTTAGCGATAGGGAACTAACCAAGCGTGCAACAACATAACGATCCGAACAAGCGCCCAATCTTGACTGATGAACAATTACAGGTCATTCGCCGGGGCCTCAGGAGGAAAAAACAGGGGACGCCTCGTGAGGAGTTCGAGCGGCTCTTTCGTGGCTCTCCTTTGGCGGCTTTCCAGGCGGAGCCCACAGCGATTTACGCGCCGGCGGTGAACGCGCGCACACCTGGCCGAATTCGCCGCTGGTGATGTCCATCCGGACCTCGGCTGCGCCTAACTCGCCCGGTTGGAAACTCAGTCCATTTTGATCTTAAAAAGTATGCCGCCGCGGTATCCGAATCCGCCGCCGCCTTCGTTAACGCCGCCCTCGGAGGTGGTTCCGTAGAGGTTGCCGGCGCCGCGCGGGGGAGAGCCCCCGAAATTGTGTAAGACGACCTCGGTAGCGGTGGTTCCAGCCCAAGCAGAGCAGGTGAGCGAAAGCAGCACGAAGGCGGCAAAGACCCGTCCTCGTTTGGCCATCGGTTTATCCCCCCGACGTTATAACGTGCGGGAGGTGGACTTGCGAAGAATCTGCGCGGTACCGTTACTAACGGGAACGGTTTTGGTGCGTTCTGTTGCCAGACACCGCGGCCCGCCGTGGGACGATACTCCGGCGAAAACATCCGGCGTGCTAAGCCGGCAGGTCCAGAACTTCACGGTTAATACCTGTGGAGATTACTGTTTCGCACGATGAGTTGGAAGGTAAGGACTAAACAGCACCGCATCGCAATAGGTTAACACCCTACAATTGCAGCGGAGGGAACATTTCTTGTCCAAGAAAACGCTAATCGCATCGTTCATTTTCGGGCTGGCAGTGATCTGTGCTCAGCCTAAGTCATTATCCGCGGCAACCCCGACTCTAACTGGCGTGTGGAACCTGGTTTTTGAGCCGACCAGTCCCAATGTGCTGCCTAACATTCCGGGACTGGCAACCTTCAGCGCGGACGGCACGCTCCAAGAAACGGACGGCGCCGAGGCCGCACCCGGATCGATAAACGCGGGGACCATTACCACCTACGGCACGCCGGGACATGGCCATTGGGAAGCATTCCCCAGCGGGACGGGCTTTTTTATCCTGTTTGACAGCTTGAATGTTAATTCGGATGCAACACTGAACTCCCGGCGGACCACGCAGGCGGCTGTGACAGTAAGTGCGGGCACCGGCGGCGCGGCTACGCTATCGGGCACCTACACGACAACGGTTGCCATGCCGGACGGCGGCGGGACGGTCACACAGAGTGGGAATATAAAGGGTAACTTTGTTCCCGCGCCCGCATTACCCTAGTAACATCATTCGAATCACTGCCGTCCGGAGGGCGATCGGGCCGCTCGCCGGACGGCAGCCGCGGCTAAGTCACAACTGCTGGTCACCCCACACTTCCAGGTTATGCCCCTCGGCGGTTAGGAAACCGCTAGCTAGCCCTGCCGTGCTTTGGGAGCGCCCGGAGGATTCCCGAAACATTAAACGCCAAGATTGGACACTATTCGTGTCTTTGGCGCCTTACCGCACAATGCCAGACTCTGGCTCCGCTAATGCAGGGTACACAACAGCCCGTGATTCCAACCGCGCCCAGAATTCCACCCGGCCAGTGCCCGCTCAGCAGCTTCAACGCCTGCCGCCTGGCGGTCGTAGGGCAGGCTAGAGTACGAGCAACATCGTCAAGCAGGTAGCTCATGTTCCAACTCCTCTTCCATTGCCAAACCGCGATCCGTGATTTCAATGCCGGACCCAGTTTGCTCGAATCATACACCCGTCCACCGCCGGCGTTTGTTCACGCGCCGGTTGACCTGCTCAAACGAGGCGTCTGGCCCCAGTTCCGCGCGGATTTCCCTCCGCGGGACCTAACCCCAATGGCCGTTGGTGCGTCTAAGGGGCGGGGAGCAAATCATGAACAAGATCCTGATGTTAGCCATCTGTCTGGCGCCTGCCGCGCTGCCGCAGGAGAAGACGTTAGGCTGCGACGAGGGGCGCTGGCGCGAGCGCGGCCGCGTCGCAGTGAATTACTGCGAAATGCGGGAAGCCACCGTCCCGGCGACCGGAAGGCTCGAAGTGGACGGCGGCATGAACGGCGGAATATCCAT
>Ga0187871_10001290_pt1 | contig 21974 bp, 19 predicted proteins | sample June2016WEW_16_1_FD_132988 | JGI IMG/M metagenome (GOLD analysis project Ga0187871, IMG submission 132988) | Peatland microbial communities from SPRUCE experiment site at the Marcell Experimental Forest, Minnesota, USA - June2016WEW_16_10 | ecosystem: Environmental > Terrestrial > Soil >...
CATTGTGGAGCGAAGCGAATGAATGAACCAAAGACTGTGACTTCCACCGTGATTATGGACGGGAACGAGGCTGCGGCGTCCGTGGCCTATCGGCTGTCCGAAGTCGTCGCCATTTACCCGATCACCCCCTCGTCGCCGATGGCCGAGTGGGCCGATCAGTGGCGTTCGGAAGGGAAGAAGAACATTTGGGGCGCGTTGCCCATTGTGGAAGAGATGCAGAGCGAAGGCGGCGCTGCTGGCGCGCTGCACGGTGCGCTGCAGGCCGGGGCCTTCGGGACGACATTTACGGCCTCCCAGGGCCTGCTCCTGATGATTCCCAACATGTTCAAGATTGCCGGTGAACTAACCCCGGCAACGATGCACGTCTCAGCGCGCACGCTGGCGACGCACAGCCTCTCGATCTTTGGTGACCATTCCGACGTTATGGCTTGCCGTTCGACGGGTTGGGCCATGCTGGCCTCGAATTCCGTGCAGGAAGTTGCCGATATGGCGCTGGTGGCGCAGATCGCCACCCTCGAATCTCGCATTCCCTTCATCCATTTCTTCGACGGGTTCCGTACTTCGCACGAAGTGGGAAAGATTTTGCCTATCAGCGACGAAACCATTCGCGCGCTGGTCGACGACAAGTACCTGATCGCGTTCCGCAAGAACGCCCTGACGCCCGATCGCCCGTTCATCCGCGGCACGGCGCAGAACCCCGATGTGTTTTTCCAGGCGCGCGAAGCATGCACACCGTTCCACGCAGCCGTTCCCGGAATTGTGCAGTCAGTGATGGATCGCTTTGCGGCGCAGACAGGACGCGCGTATCGCCTGTTCGATTATTACGGCGCACCTGATGCGGAGCGCGTGATCTTGCTGATGGGTTCCGGCGCCGAAGCAGCCGAAGAGGCTGTGGATGCGTTGAACAGCCAGGGCGAGAAAGTGGGCATGGTGAAGGTTCGCCTTTACAGGCCATTCGACACCAAGGCGTTTCTTGCCGCGCTGCCGGCGACCGTCAAGTCGATTGCAACTCTCGACCGCTGTAAGGAGCCGGGCGGAGCCGGTGAGCCGCTTTACCAGGACATTATGACCGTGCTGGCTGAGAATGCTGCGGATCTGCCTTTTGTGAGCATGCCTGCTGTCATCGGAGGGCGCTATGGTCTCTCGTCGAAGGAATTCACGCCGGCGATGGTCAAGGGCGTCTTCGATGAGCTGGCGAGGCTCTCGCCAAAGAACCACTTCACGATCGGCATCAATGACGACGTGAGCCACTCGAGCCTGGAGTACGATCCCGAGTTCTCGACCGAGGATCCGAAGACTGTGCGCGCGTTGTTTTATGGCCTCGGCTCAGACGGAACTGTGGGCGCGAACAAAAACTCGATCAAGATCATCGGGAGCGAGACGCCGAACTACGCGCAAGGCTACTTTGTTTACGACTCCAAGAAGTCCGGCTCGATGACAACTTCGCACCTGAGGTTCGGACCCAACCCGATCCGGTCAACGTATCTAATCACCCGCGCCAGCTTTGTGGCCTGCCACAACTTCAGCTTCCTGGAGAAGATGGACGTGCTCGAAGCCGCGATGCCGGGAGCGGTGTTCCTGCTCAACTCGCCGTATTCCGCGGCCGAGGTGTGGGACAAGCTACCGCGCAGCGTGCAGGAAGAGATGCTGCGCAAGAAGATTGAGTTCTATGTGATCGATGGCTACAAGGTGGCGCGCGAAGCAGGCATGGGTTCGCGCATCAACACCATTATGCAGACGTGCTTTTTCGCAATCAGCGGCGTGCTACCGCGCGATGAGGCGATCAAGCAGATCAAGAAGTCGATTCAAAAGACCTATGGCAAGCGCGGCGAGGCGGTTGTGCAGAAGAATTTTGCCGCTGTCGATCATGCGCTGGCTCATCTTGAAAAAGTGGAGCTGCCTGTTGCGGCATCGTCGGACTTCGATCTGACCGGGGCCATCTCAGCCAAGGCGCCGAAGTTTGTTCACGACGTGCTGGGCCAGATCGCCGCAGGCAAAGGCGACTTGCTTCCGGTGAGCGCGATTCCAGCAGGAGGCGCATTTCCGACGGGCACGGCGCAATGGGAGAAGCGGAACATCGCGCAGTTTATTCCGGTGTGGGACAAGGACCTTTGCATCCAGTGCGGCAAATGCGTGATGGTGTGCCCGCACGCCGTGATCCGCGCCAAGATTTACAACGCCGAGCTTGGCGACAAATCTCCCGCGACATTCAAGTGGGCCAAGCCGAAGTGGCGCGGCATGGAAGAGGAGCGGTACACCCTGCAGGTAGCTCCGGAAGATTGCACCGGATGCGCCGTGTGTGTGGAAGTTTGCCCGGTGAAGAACAAGAGCGACGCCAGCAAGAAGGCGATCAACATGGCGCCGCAAGCGCCATTGCGCGAACCGGAACGGGAGAACTGGGATTTCTTCCTCGGCCTGCCGGAAGTCGATCGCGCAAAATTGTCGCATTCGCAAGTCAAGGATATTCAACTGCTGCAGCCGCTCTTTGAGTTTTCAGGCGCCTGCTCGGGCTGCGGCGAAACTCCCTACATCAAACTGATGACGCAATTGTTTGGCGACCGGCTCTACATCGCCAATGCCACGGGCTGTTCGTCGATCTACGGCGGCAACCTGCCGACCACGCCATACACCTGCAATGCCGAGGGCCGCGGCCCGACGTGGAACAACTCGCTCTTTGAGGACAACGCGGAGTTTGGATTTGGAATGCGCGTGGCGCTCGACCAGCAGAAGGCGTTCGCGGAAACGCTGGTGACACGGCTGGCATCGGCAATCGGCGCGGAATTGGCGGCGGATATTGTCGGCGCTTCGCAAAAGACCGAGACTGAGATCAATCAGCAACGCAAGCGCGTGAGTGCTTTGCGCGAACACCTTGCCGGCAACGAATCCTCCGATGCGCGCAATCTTTTGGCGATCGCGGATGCGTTGGTCCGCAAGAGCGTGTGGATTCTGGGCGGCGACGGATGGGCGTTCGACATCGGCTTCGGCGGTCTCGATCACGTGCTGGGGTCGGGCAAAAACGTGAACGTGCTCGTGCTCGATACCGAGGTTTATTCAAACACCGGTGGGCAGGCATCGAAGGCAACTCCGCGCGGCGCGGTGGCGAAGTTTGCCGCCAGCGGCAAACAGAACAGCCGCAAGGATCTGGCCATGGAGGCCGTCAGCTACGGTTCGGTCTACGTGGCGCAGGTGGCTCTGGGCGGTAACGACAGCCACGTGGTGAAAGCATTCCAGGAGGCCGAAGCACACGATGGGCCATCAATCATCATCGCGTACTCAAGTTGCATTGCACACGGATACGACCTGGTGCACGGGCTGGAGCAGCAAAAGCTGGCTGTGCAATCGGGCTACTGGCCACTGATGCGCTACAACCCCGCTCTGCGCGAGGAGGGCAAGAATCCGTTCCAGCTCGACTCCAAGGCGCCGTCGATCCGGCTCAAGGAGTTTGCTTATCGCGAAGCCCGCTACACCATGCTGGCGCGCGGCAACCCGGAGATGGCGGCCGAGTTGCTTACCGAAGCGCAGGACGACGTCGAGCGCCAGTGGCGCGTCTATTCCGCTCGCGCAGGGATGCCGGGCCGCGGCGAGACGCCTCACATTGCACCCCTTGAAAAGGCTGCAGCAAAACCGGAGAACAAACTGGCGGCTGCGGCTGCCGGAGGTGAGGAATGACCGATCTTTCCATGCAGTATCTGGGCATGAATCTGAATGGACCGATTGTGGTCGCGAGCACGCCGCTGTCGGAGTCGATTGACAACGTTCGCCGCATGGAAGATGCGGGCGCTTCAGCCATCGTGCTGACTTCGCTTTTTGAAGAGCAGCTAACGCTGGAGTCGCGCGCGCTCGACGAAGATTTGTCGCGGGGCACGAATTCCTTCGCCGAGTCGCTGGATTATCTTCCAGAGCTGTCGGACTATCGCATGACGCAGGATGGATACCTCGAGCATCTGAAACGCGCCAGCGAGGCCGTCGATATTCCCATCATGGCCAGCCTGAACGGTGCTACCAGCGGCGGTTGGGTGAGCCTCGCCAAGGAGATGGAGCAGGCCGGAGCGGATGCCATCGAGTTGAACACCTTCGCGCTGGTTACGGACCGCAGCCAGACTTCAGCCGCGATCGAGCTGCAACTGCTCGAGCTGGTTTCGAGCGTTTGCAACGCGGTCAAGGTTCCCGTGGCCGTCAAGCTCTCGCAGTCCTTCACCAGTTTGCCCAATCTCTGCGCGCGGCTTGAGGAAGCCGGTGCGCGAGGGGTGGTGCTTTTCAATCGCTTCTATCAGCCAGATTTCGACATCGAAACGCTCGAGGTGCGGCCAACTCTGCATTTTTCGACACCGTCGGAGCTATTGCCGCGTCTTCACTGGGCGGCGATTCTCTATGGCCATTTCAAGGGAGACATCGCGATCACCGGAGGCGTCCACTCCGCCGAAGACGTGCTGAAGGCGATTATGGCCGGGGGCAGTGTGGCCATGATGGTTTCGGCACTGCATATTCACGGCATCGGGCATATCGCCCGCGTGCTTGCGGACCTTAGATACTGGCTCAACAAGCGCGAGTACGCGTCACTCAAGGAGACGCGCGGCTGCCTGAGCCGGCGTTCCGTACCCGACACCTCACCATACGACCGTGGCAACTACATCAAGACGCTGAGCTCCTATAGCTTGCGCCAGACACTGGCGGCGTTCTAGACAGAGTTTTGGGTGGCACAGATGATTACGGCCGCACGAGAGTGCGGCCGCTTTTTTAGCGAGCCAGGAGAATGCACATGAAAAGGGCCGTCATTTTCGTGCTCTTCATCCTTGCGCCGGCGTGGGCCGCGACAGCTCCCCCATCGGCGTCTTCATCAGTCGCGCCAATTTCGCAGCAGGAGCAGAACAAGGCCATTGCGCGACGCGTGTTCGAAGAGATCTTCAACCAGGGGAAGTTCCAGGTTGCGGACGAGATTTATGCACCAGATTTCGTCAATCACGGATTACACGCGAACGCCGACCTTCAAGTGGACCAGGCAGCCGTGCACTTCGAGAAGCAAGCCTGTCCTGACCTGAAAATCACCTACGGCCCCATGGTTGCCGAAGGCGATCTGGTCTCGGTGCTGTGGGTATTTCGCGGAACAGACAGCGCGCGGGTGGGGTGGGTGCCTGCCACCGGCGCCAAGATCGAAGTGAAGGGCATCACGATCTGGCGCATCGAAGATGGAAGAATTCGCGACGAGTGGACGTCAATGAACGAGTTGACGGTTATCGGCGAGGTCGCGTATCAAGTGCGCTGGCAGCTTCTGGGCCTTGCCTGCGTCGTACTGATTCTCTTGTGGATCGCGGCGAAAATCATTCGCCGGTTGATGTTTCGGCGCCGGCCGGCTTAATTTTCAAGGAATCGCATCACGGCTTTTTCCAAGATGCCGCGCGCTCGGGGCAACGCCGCCTCGACATGATCGCTCAACGTCTCTCCCAACTCGGTCGACCCCGTGCCGACGGTGAGAAGCATCGCGTGCGCGGACATCGAGCCATAGAGGCTCCGCGTGAGGCCGAGGAGTTCATGCGCCGCCAGGTGATGGGATGCAGCGTCGCCGTTTCCGCGGTTCGATGGAACTGCAACCAGGCTGACGCGTCCTGGAACGGAATTGGCAGAGGAATCGACAAAGAGCACAGATTCGGCAGCGGCGATATCCTTCGCGAGATCGGGGGTCCATTGCTGACGCGCGAGAATGCGAACGTGGGAGTCGTCCCGGAATCGTTCCGCGGCCCACTCGGCGAGCCGAGGTCCGACGCCATCGTCGCTGCGCAGCGTGTTGCCACAGGCAAGAACCAGGCAGTTCGCTTTATCAAAGTGCAGCGGCGCGGCAAGATCGGAATTCAATGGGTCTCCTTCAGGTTTATGAGTCGTTCGTTTCGCCAAGGCCTAGCCTTGGAGGTCGTCAGTCGCGCACAACCCGGTCGAGTTCTTCACCCTGGGCCGAGAGTAACGTAATCGCCAAAGGCATCTGGCCAAAGGCGTGTGTGGAGCAGCTCAGGCAGGGGTCAAAGGTGCGAACAACGGCTTCGACACGGTTGAGAACTCCCTCGGTAAATTTGCCATCTTTTACGTAATGCCTGGCGGCCTGGAGGACGCCGAGATTCATCGCCTTGTTGTTCTGGCCCGTGGCGATGACCAGGTTGGCCCAGGTGATTTTGCCGTTCTCGTCTACCTTGTAATGGTGGTGCAATACGCCGCGTGGCGCCTCGGCCTGCCCCACGCCTTCAAGGCGATTCACGCCGGCGGTAGCGCGCACATGCTTGTCGAGAATGCGTGGATCGCTAAGGATCTCCTCGATCTTTTCAATTCCGTAGAGCATTTCGATGAGCCGCGCATGATGGTAATGGAAGGAGCTCTCGACCGGTCCGGCGGCCAATTGCTTGAACTCGGCAAGCTCGTTTTCGGCCTTTGGAGTCGACATGTGCTTCACGATATTCAGGCGCGCCAGCGGTCCCACGCGATAGCTTCCATCGGGATAGCCCAGGGGTTTGTAGTAGGCGAACTTGGTGTAGCTATACGGCTCGACCGCCTCGCCGATGACCTCGGTGTACCGCGTCGCGGTGATACCGTCCTCGATCGTGTTGCCGGTGGGGCCGATCAAGCGAAGTGCGCCATCGGTGAATTCGATGGATTCGTCTTCGTTGATGAGGCTCATATAGTTGGAAGGGAAGTTCGCGAAGACTGCGATCTCTGCCTTGAAGGTGTCCGCGATCTTCTTGTACGCGCCGAGCGCCAGAGCGAGATTGGCGTAGGCTTCCGGAATCGTGGCCAGGATTTTATCGCGCTTCTCGGAGGTGAGCGGTTCGGTTACGCCGCCCGGCACAACCCATCCGGGATGGATTCGTTTATCGCCGAGCAGTTCGATGATGCTCTGTCCGAAGCGGCGCAGCGCCACGCCGGCGCGGCCCAACTCGGGTTTGGCAGCCGCCACGCCGAGGATGTTGCGCACGGCGGGATCGGATTCCATTCCGAGAAGCAGGTCGGGTGAGGCGAGATAGAAGAAACTGAGGGCATGCGACTGCACCATCTGCGCCAGATTCAACATGCGCCGCAACTGTGCCGCGGTGTGCGGGATGCGGACCGACATGATGGCTTCGCAGGCCTTGGCGGAGGCGATGAGATGCGAAACAGGGCAGATGCCGCAGATGCGCGCCATGAGGCTCGGCATCTCGTAGAAGGGACGGCCCTCGCTGAAGCGCTCAAAGCCCCGGACCTGCGTGACGTGAAAGTGCGCGTCCTCGACTTCGCCCTGGCCGTTGAGCTGGATGGTGATTTTGCCGTGGCCTTCAAGGCGGGTTACGGGATCGATGGTAATGGTCTGGCTCATAATTCAAGCTCCAAAGCGGGTGAGCGCCGGTATGTCCAGCGGCCCGCCGTTGACCAGCGCGGTGAGCGCGGTGTGAAATGTGTCGGCCGAAGGCGGACAGCCGGGCAAAAAGACGTCTACCTTCACAAACTCATGAATGGGGCGCACGATCTTGAGCAGCTTGGGCACCACGACGCAGGGAATCTGGGGCTGCGCGCTGGCGTTCTGGATGTAGGCGCGGTCGAGAATGGCCTCCGGCCCGATGGGATTGCGCATCGAAGGCACGTTGCCCGTGATGGCGCAGTCACCCATCGCCACAAGCATTCGGGAGTGGTCGCGGACTTTCTTGATCTTCTTCTCGTCGTCGACCGAGCTGACGGCGCCTTCAACCAGCGCGATATCGACTCTGTCAGGGAACTCCTTGGTGTCCACAAGTGGGCTGTAAACCAGGTCCACTAGTTCCGCGAGTTCCAATAGCCGCTCGTCCATGTCAAGAAACGACATGTGGCAGCCGGAACATCCGTCCAGCCAGACCGTCGCCAATTTCAGTTTGCTCATTGTGCTTCCCTCATCAAATTCAGATAGGGCAGAAACTCCGGATACTTGGGATGATCGGAGCCGATCTTGCTTTTATCGAAGAGTGCTCCCGTGGGGCAGACCTGCACGCATTTGCCACAACGCGTACACGCCGAGGTTCCCCAATCCTGATGCAGGTCAGAGATGATCAGTGAATTGATGCCGCGGCCCATCACGTCCCATATGTGCGCGCCTTCGATCTCCGTGCAAACACGCACGCAGCGCGTGCACAGGATGCAGCGGTTGTGATCGATGGTGAACCGCTCATGCGACGCGTCGACGCTGAGTTCGGGATTGCGATATGGCAGCCGAACATGGGTCAGGCCCTGTTCCTGGCCGAGTGTTTGCAACTCGCAGTGGCCGTTGGAGACGCAAACCGAGCAGATGTGGTTACGCTCAGCGAAGAGCAGCTCGAGAATCGTACGACGGTGCTTTTGCAGGCGCTCGGTGTTCGTACTGACCTCCATGCCCTCCTGCACCGTGGCCACACAGGCTGGAAGCAGCTTGTTTGACCCCTTGATCTCTACCAGGCACATGCGGCAGGCACCGACATCGCTCAGGCCTTCAAGATGGCAGAGCGTGGGAATGTTGATTTCATTCTCGCGCGCCACTTCCAGGATCGTCTGCCCGGCGCGGGCGCTCACTTCCTGCTCGTCGATGACAAGAGTTTTGACATCTGTTTCGGCGCTCATGCCATCACCTCCACGGCAGCTTGCATGTTGCAGACGCCGGCCGGACAACGCTTGTGCACAATGTGTTCGATGTACTCATTGCGGAAATACTTGAGCGTGCTCAGCACGGGGTTGGGCGCCGTCTGGCCAAGTCCGCACAGGCTGGTCTCCTTGACCGTCGAGCAGAGATCCTCAAGCAGGGCCAGGTCATCCATGGTTCCCGAGCCATCGCAGATGCGCGTGAGCAGCGTAAACATCTGCGCTGTGCCCGCGCGGCAGGGAATGCACTTGCCGCAGGACTCGGTCATGCAGAATTCGATGAAGAATCGCGCCACGTTGACCATGCACGAAGTATCGTCCATGACGATCATGCCGCCCGAGCCCATGATGGAGCCCATCTTGAGCAGCGCGTCGTAGCTGACGCCGACATCGAGCATGTCCGCCGGAATACAGCCGCCAGATGGACCGCCGGTTTGCACGGCTTTGAATGTGTGGCCGTCCGGCACGCCGCCGCCGATCTCCTCGATAATCTCGCGCAACTTGATGCCCATCGGCACTTCGACGAGGCCGGTGTTGGCGATCTTGCCAGTCAGCGCGAAGACCTTGGTCCCCTTGCTGCGCTCCGAGCCCATGTTGAAAAACCACTTGCCGCCGTTGCGCACGATGGGCGCGATGTTGGCGTAGGTCTCGACGTTGTTGATCAGCGTCGGCTTTCCCCAAAGGCCGGACGATGCGGGATACGGAGGCCGCGGCTTGGGCGTGCCTCGACGGCCCTCGATGGAGGCGATCAATGCCGTCTCTTCGCCGCAGACGAAGGCTCCCGCTCCCAGTCGGATTTCGACGTCGAAATTGAACGGCGTGTTGCAGATATTGTTGCCCAGCAGTCCGTGGCGGCGGGCCTCGCGCAGGGCAGTCGTAAGCCGCGCGACAGCTACTGGATATTCGGCGCGGACATAGATGAATCCCTTGCTGGCGCCCACAGCGTATGCGGCAATCGCCATGCCTTCGATCACGCGGTGAGGATCGCCCTCCATGACGCTGCGATCCATGAACGCGCCGGGGTCGCCTTCGTCGCCGTTGCAGACCACATACTTAACGTCGCCCGCGGCCTTGGCTACCGTGCCCCACTTCAGGCCGGTTGGATAACCGCCTCCACCACGCCCCCGCAGACCGCTTTCCGTGATGCGGTGGACCACGCCGCTGGGCGTCATCTCCGTCAGCACGGTGAGCAGCGCCTTGTAGCCGTCGCGCGCGATGTAGTCGTCAATTCTTTCGGGATCGATGTAGCCGGCGTTCTCCAGAACGACGCGCACCTGCTTGTCGAAGTGCTCGTTGAGATTGCACTGCAATTCGGGAACGGGCACACCGCCCAGGCTCTTCACGATTGCCTCGGCGTGGCTCGCATTGACGCGCCGATAGAGTCTTTCATCTGGATCGACGCGGGTATCTACACGAACGAGCGGCCCGTGCGAACAAGGGCCCATGCAGCCGGTGCGGCGGACCAGAACTTTTTTCGCGCCTGCTTCGGCGGCCTTCACGAGGGCGTCTTTCAGCTTGTCCGCGCCCTGGCTTGCGCATGCCAGGTCCATGCAGACATTAATCTCGTAGTCGTATTTCTCGTTTTCCTGCTTGACGTTTTTTGCGATCTGTTCGAGCTCTTCGATTGTCATTCAGCCTTCCACCTTTCCAGCTGCTCGAGCATCTGCTTCTCGTTGACCTCGCCCGCGACTTCGCCGTCGCACAGGGCCACGGGCGCGCGGCTGCAGGCGCCCACGCACCGCGCCACCATCAAGCTCACCTGCCCGTCGGGGGTGGTCTGCCCTTGTTTGATGCACAAATGCTTCTCTGCCGCGGCAATCAGCTTGTCCGCGCCCTTGATGTAACACGCGGTGCCGGCACAAACCGTGAGGGTATGTTTGCCGGGCGGCTTCAGCGTGAAGTAATGGTAAAACGTCGCCACTCCGTACGCCTGGCTTAAGGGGACGTGGAGCGAGAGCGCGACGAAACGAATGGAATCATCGTCGAGATATCCGAACGACGATTGCACGGTGTGCAGCGTTTCGATCAGCGCATGACGGGCAAAACCGTTCTTGCGCATGGTGCCGTTGACGATTTTCCATCGCTTGTCTTCACTGGGCAGTGGTGGGGGCGCGATTACGGGCACATTCCCTCCGTGATTGGTGCATGCAGAACGTGCATCAGGGGTGGGGCGGCGCGGTTAGAGCCGTTCCAGGATTCACGAGCCCTTTCAAGTAGAGTGAAAGGTGGCATTTTCTTGAGGAAAATGCCACTTAGAAGCAACGACTTCGGGGCAAGACAATTCTGGAACTGCTGTAACGCCGCTTGCGCCTGATACTACCATTGTTGTACGACCGCAGACCCCCCTGCCTCGGTGACCGCAGTCACGGGCGTCTGTGGTTATCCCATTTACTGGCATCGATTTCGGAGCGTATCAGTTGGAAAGGAATGGCGCTTCGATTTCATCGGAGCCAGTCGGTGTGTCGGCGCACAGTGACGGTGAAAAACGGGTCGGAGGCGGTGCGGAAGATCACTTTTTAGACCGTTCTCATGGAACCGCAACACCAGAGGCAACCCCGGCCGTCATGCGGGATCGATGGAGTGAACGAAGCGTGGTCCTATTTGCGCGTTTTAATCTCCAGGTTGTAATCGCTGTAATCGATCGTGACAATCGTGTGGCCAAAGAGCGAGCTGTCCGACTCGGCGCGGGCATGGATCGCCATTGAATAGCCGTCGATATTTGTGTATTGCCGCAGCATGTGAGTGGTTCCTGAAAACACCGATGGGTTCTTTGAGGCGACGCCGACGATCTGAACCAGAGTTTCATCCCGCGCGTCGACCCACATAGTCCCGACGATCAGATTCGGAGCCTCTTGTTTTGGCGTAATGTCGAGCGCAAAGCAGTCGCGGCCATTCATCTTCTGCAGATTCCCGGCCTTGAGCGTCATCGCGTAGTTCGATGAATTGAACCAGGACTTCTCGACATTTCCAGGTTGATTGATGGTCTGCTCGTTATCCAGAAGCGGCTTCAAACCGAAGTGCAGAAGAATCGACGATCCGCTTTCGGAAAGAACAGAGTAGGTTTTGCCGACGCCCTTTTTGTAGGTGTCTTTGACGGTCATCTCCGCTACAGGATGCGATTCATCGTCGCCCCGGTAGACAGAGTAGTGCTCAACGTCGGTGAAGCCGAGAATGTTCTCGAATCGGGCGGCCACCGCGGCATCGACCAGCCGGACCACGCCTGCAGAATTCGGTTCCTGGGCGGTTGTCGCGGCGCTGAGCAGGAAAACGATGGAAACTCCCGCGACCGTGCGTGCCCACGGCAATGACACGACATCCATCATTTAACAATGCCTCTTTTCTGATTATCAGGCTTTCGCCGTGGCAGAAGCCGACGGGTAAGGCGCACGAGGTGGCGCCTCGCAAGCTGCGCATTGGAACCGTGGTTGAACCGCCTGCGCTATGCTGATGCCTGAGCGAGGCGCCGAATTGAAGCACAAACCCACTCCAAAAACAGGACGGCCCGAAGGGCTGCTGCGGCGCGAGGCGATCACTGTGCGCGGGGTTGTGCAGGGCGTTGGCTTCAGGCCATTCGTCTACCGGCTCGCCGCCGAGGAGGGGCTCGCGGGCTTCATCGGCAACGATACGGGCGGCGTGACCATCGAGATTGAAGGACCAGCCGAGAAAGTGAAAGCGTTTCGGCGCCGCCTGAGGGATGAAGCTCCGCCGCTTTCGCGCATCGATTCGGTGACTGCCCAAAGCGTTCCTCCAAAACAAGAAAAAGAGTTCCGCATCGTTTTGAGCGATGCGAGCGGGCAGGTGAGCACGGGGATTCCGGCGGACGCGGCGACCTGCGCCGACTGCCTGCGCGAGCTGCTCGATCCGAAGGACCGACGCTATCGCTATCCATTTCTCAACTGCACGAATTGCGGCCCGCGTTTCACCATCACGCGCCGCATTCCTTATGACCGCCCGCAGACTTCGATGGCTCGATTCAAGATGTGCGCGGAATGCCAGGCTGAGTATGACGATCCGACCAACCGGCGCTTCCATGCGCAGCCTAACGCCTGCCCTGTGTGCGGACCACGCGTGTGGCAGGTTGCTCCGGATGGCGCGGAGATTCCATCGGACGATTCGGTGAGTGGGCCGGTGACTGGAACGATCGACCGGTTGATAGCCGGCGAAATCGTCGCGATTAAGGGAATCGGCGGATTTCACCTCGCGGTTGATGCGACGAACGAGTTCGCGGTGATGCGCCTGCGCGACCGCAAGCATCGCTACGGCAAGCCGCTTGCTGTGATGGTGCGCGATCTTGAAGCGGCGCGCGAACTTTGCGTGATGACGCCTAAAGAGGAGGAGTTGCTCATCACCGTCGCACGCCCCATTGTCCTTGCGCCGAAGCGAATAGGCGGCGGCATTGCGCCTTCGGTCGCGCCGGGAATTCCGTGGCTGGGAGTTTTCCTGCCTTACGCGCCATTGCAACATTTACTCTTCGCCGATTCTCGCGTTCGAGCGCTGGTCATGACCAGTGCGAACCTGAGCGAAGAACCGATTGCGATCGACAACGACGAGGCGCTGGCGCGGCTAGGGAAGATTGCCGATGCGTTTCTGATGCACGACCGCGAGATTCTGCAGCGATGCGACGATTCGGTAATGGCCCTGGTCGACGGCGCGCCGCAGTTGATTCGCCGCGCCCGAGGCTTTGTTCCGCTGGCTGTGCCGCTGCCGTTTGAGGTGCCTCCGCTGCTCGCGGTCGGTGGGCATCTCAAGAATGTCTTTGCTCTTGCGCAGGGACGTTTCGCCTACCAGAGCCAGCATCTCGGCGACCTTGAGAACCTCACCGGTCTCGACTTTTTTCGCGAGTCGCTGAAGCATCTGATGCACACATTCGAGATCGAGCCTGAAACCGTAGTTCACGACCTGCATCCAGGCTATTTGTCGACGTCCTGGGCGAAGGAATGGGCGAGCGAGCGCGGTTTTCCACCCCGCGGGCCTGGACCCGCCCGCGGTGGCCCCGGCTTGCGTCTCATCGCCGTGCAGCATCACCACGCCCACATCGCGGGCTGCATGGCCGAGCATGGAATCGAAGGGCCGGTCATTGGACTCTCGCTTGACGGCACTGGCTATGGCAGCGACGGCCGCATCTGGGGCGGGGAAGTTCTTGTAAGCCGCCTCGAAAGCTTTGAACGGTTCGCGCATCTGGATTACGTGCCGATGCCAGGCGGCGAAGCGGCGATTCGCGAGCCCTGGCGAATGGCGTTGGGGGCATTGCATGCAGGGGGTTTTCAAATCGAGTCGGCGGAAGTGTTGGCGGCGGTTGGGGTCAAGCAAAAGGATGCGCGTGTGCTCCAGCGCATGATCGTGCGGGGATTGAATACGCCGCTCACGTCCAGTTGCGGGCGGCTCTTTGACGCGGTCGCAGCAGTGGTTTTAGGCCGTGGGGTGGTCGATTACGAAGCGCAGGCGGCGATAGAGCTGGAAGGGCTGGCTGTTGACGAAGCGGATGAGCTCGATTCCGGCTACGCCTTCGACTGGATAGCCGGCGACTGGAGGACGCGCGAACCCGCGCGCATCTCTGCGGGTCCGCTATGGCGCGAGCTTTTCGAGGATTTGCGCTCGGGTGTCGCCAAGCCACGCATCGCCGCGCGTTTTCACGCCGGCGTTGCGGCTGCATTCACTCGCGCGGCGGTTCAGGCCCGCGCGGCCACAGGGGTTGGCCAGGTGGCGCTTTCCGGGGGCTGCATGCACAACCGCCGGCTGGTTCGCTTGCTTCGCGCAGGGCTCGAAGCGCAAGGATTTGAGGTTTTGCAACATGCGCAAGTCAGCCCGGGCGATGGCGGACTGAGCTATGGGCAGGCTGTGGTGGCGGCGGCAACGCTTGCCACTCAGCGCTAGCTACCAGACGGGACTCCCAGGAAGATCGATGAAAGGCGCAACAAATCGTACGATCGCAGTCACCCGCTCGACCGCCTCTCTCAGGCGAATCGTAATTCTGTCCTTTGTCGCTTTCTGTGCGGCGATGCCTGCCCTTTCTCAGCAGTCCGACAACGAGAAAGCAGTGTGGAAGTTGGAATCTTCGTACTGGGACGATGTGAAGGCACTCGATCTGGATAGTTACAGGGCCTTGTGGCACGAGAACTTCGTGGGCTGGCCTTATTCGAGCTCACAGCCAGCGCGGAAAGATCATATTACGGATTGGATCAAGGCTCACACGGACAAGGGAGAAACCCTTGCCTGGTTTGAGTTGAAGCCGGCAGACAGCCGGGCAACGGAGAACCTGGTGGTGACGGAATACTGGCTGACCTCACTCTGGGCGGACAAAGCAGGCCACGGAGAACCGTTTACGCAGCGAGTTACACATACATGGATCAAGACCGCAAATGGGTGGGAGATCATCGCTGGGATGTCAGCACGTGTCCCGACGAATTAGCCGGATAGCCGCACCAACTCCTGCGCTTCGTCACGAGGGCCGAGGATGGACATGCGCGGGATACGGCCGCGCACCATCGCGACTTCGTCGCAACGATGCAAACGCGGGCACATCTGGCAGTCTTTGAAAATCTTGTCGGGCAGTTCCGATTTGTCTTCCACGGTGCGGAAGGCGTACTTGAAAAAGAAATCGGGAATGCGTGTGAACAGGCAGACCGACTGGATGCCGTGTGTTTCGGCCTCTTCGATGAGCGCTTTCAGGATGCCGCCGCCGGCGCCCTGAGACTTGGCTTCCGGCTTGACGACGATCGAACGTACCTCGCAGAGGTGCGGACCGTAAAGGTGCAACGCGCCGCAGCCGAGAAATACACCGCCATCGGACTCAGCGACGGTGAAGTCGCGAATGTTTTCGCAGATTTCAGCGAAAGGCCGCTTGAGCAGCGTGCCGTCGCCGGAAAGAGAGTTCACCAGATCGTAGATATTGGAGGCGTCGTGCAGAAGCGCCTTACGCACCAGCATGAATTGCCTCCCCCGCCGGATGTTTTTCGAGAACTCGAATCCAATCCGAGGCCCGATCGAGGGCCTTGCGAACGCGCTCCCGCGCCGTTCCCCCGATCACATCGTGGCAATCGAGCGTGGCATCGAGAGTGATCGCTGCGTAGAAGTCATCGCTGAATTCCTCGCCAAACTGGCGCAACTCGGCGATGGTAAGGCCATTCAGTTCGACGCCCTTTTCGATGGCGAAGCGGACCGCGCGGCCCACTTTTTCATGAGCGGTGCGGAAAGGAACGCCCTTGTGGACCAGATACATTGCCGCAGCCATGGCATTGAGGAAGCCCGACTCTGCTGCTTCGCCCATGCGGTCGCGATTGAATTGAATGGCGGCCGTGAACCGCGCAACGAGATTCAGCATTTGCGGCACAAAGCCGGCGGAAAAGACCGGCTCCTGGGTCTCCTGCATATCTTTATTGTAGGCCAAGGGCAGACCTTTAAGCTGCATTGCGACTGCCTGCGCCGCACCGTGAATGCGGCCGACTTTGGCGCGGATCAGCTCTGTGAGATCCGGATTCTTTTTCTGCGGCATGGCGCTCGATCCCGTGGAAAATGCTTCGGGCAGAGTGACAAAGCCGAATTCCGCAGTGGCAAACAGGGTGATCTCCTCGGCAAATCGGCTGAGGTGCAGGCCAACGAATGTAAGCGCGTTGAGGTATTCGAGGATAAAGTCGCGGTCGCTTGTCGCATCGATCGAATTGGCGGTTGGCGCTTGGAATCCGAGCTCGTGCGCGGCGATGGTCCGATCGAGAGGAAGCGTCGCGCCGGCCACTGCCCCCGATCCGAGCGGGCAGAAATTCAGCCGCGCCGCGCAATCCAGCAGGCGGTCCGCATCGCGCAACGCCATTTCAACGTAAGCCAGTAGCCAATGCGCGACCAAGACGGGCTCAGCGCGCTGAAGGTGCGTGTAGCTGGGCATGACGGAATCGCCGGCGCCGCGTCCCTGCTGGACCAAAGCGGCGGCCCAGGCGGCGAGGCCGCCCACGACGAGTTCGATTTGAGCGCGCACGTATAGGCGCAGGTCAGTTGCAACTTGTTCATTGCGGCTGCGGCCGGTGTGCAGCCTGAGAGCGAGATCTGCGACGCGCTCGATGAGTTTGAGCTCGACGAAATGATGAATGTCCTCGGCGGTCGCGTGATTGCTCATCTCGACCTTGCCCGCGTGGGAAGCGAATTCCGCGGAAATCTCGTCGAGAGCGCCGCGCAGTTCTGTTGTTTCACTTTTGGTCAGGATCCCAGCCGCACAAAGTGCAGACGCGTGCGCTTTGCTCGCGGCGACTTCCTGATCGAGAAGGCGCCAGTCAAAGACGATGGAGCGCTGCCAGGCTTCGAATTCCGTATCCAGCGGCTCGCGAAAGCGGCCTGACCACATCTTCCCGGGTTGTTGTTCGTTAGACATTGTTTTAAGCGTACCTGATCCTAGTCCTTCTCCTTGCCATTGTTGAGCTGGGGCATTTCGCTGCCTTTGCTGAGCGTAAGGAGGCCGGTTTTGGCGTAGGTGACGAGCTTCTCGCGGGTGTCGGTGATGTCGAGGTTGCGCATGGTGAGTTGCCCGATGCGATCGCGCGGGGAGAAGGTGGATTCAGTTTTCTCCATGCTGAGACGCTCGGGATGGAAGGTGAGGTTGGGCGACTCGGTGTTGAGAATGGAGTAGTCGTTACCGCGGCGCAACTCAAGTGTGACCTCGCCGGTGATGGGTTTGGCGACCCAGCGCTGAGCGGATTCGCGGAGCATGATTGCCTGGGAGTCGAACCAACGGCCCTGATAAAGAAGGCGGCCAAGTTTGCGGCCATGGTCGCGGTACTGCTCGATGGTGTCCTCGTTGTGAATGCCGGTGATGAGGCGTTCGTAAGCAATAAAGAGCAGCGCCAGGCCCGGAGCCTCGTAGATGCCGCGGCTCTTGGCCTCGATGATTCTGTTTTCAATCTGATCGGACATGCCGAGACCGTGGCGGCCGCCGATGCGATTGGCCTCGAGAAGGAGATCGACGGGCGAGTCGAATTGCCGGCCGTTGAGGGCTACAGGCGTGCCCTCTTCGAAGCGAATGACAACTTCTTCGCGCTTGATCTCGACATCGTCGCGCCAAAAGGCGGTGCCCATGATGGGAACGACAATTTTGACGGATGTTGACAGATGTTCGAGATCCTTGGCTTCATGGGTTGCGCCAAGAATGTTGGAGTCAGTCGAGTAAGCTTTTTCCGCGGACATTTTGTAAGCGAAGCCGGAGCGCTGCATGTAGGCAGACATCTCGGCGCGGCCACCTAACTCGTCAATGAAAGCAGCGTCGAGCCAGGGCTTGTAAACCTGAAGATTGGGATTAACGAGCAGGCCGTAACGATAGAAGCGCTCGATGTCGTTGCCCTTGAAGGTAGAGCCGTCGCCCCAGATGTGAACGTCGTCCTCCTTCATGGCCGCGACAAGCAAGGTGCCTGTGACAGCGCGGCCGATTGGAGTGGTGTTGAAATAGGGAACCCCAGCGGTGGTGATGTGAAAGGCTCCGGCTTGCAACGCGGCGATGCCTTCGCGCACAAGCGGACCGCGGCAATCGATGAGGCGGGCCTTCTCAGCACCATATTCGAGGGCCGCGCGCGGAATGGATTCGTAGTCGGTTTCGTCGGGCTGTCCGAGGTTGGCGGTATAGGCGTAAGGGATCGCGCCCTTCTGCCTAATCCAGTGCAGGGCGGCCGACGTGTCGAGCCCGCCGGAAAAGGCGATGCCAACTTTCTTGCCGATGGGCAGGGACTCGAGAATTACGGACATGCTTGGGGGACCTCAGGTTGTTCGCTGATCTCTATCACTGAAACTTCTCCACATTCACGAATCCACCAAGCAGCAGCAGAAGAAGCGCTTTTTGCACGTGCAGCCGGTTTTCGGCCTGATCGAAGACGATGGATTGCGGGCTATCGATGACGGCGTCGGTCACCTCTTCTCCGCGGCGCGCGGGCAGGCAATGCATGAACACTGCCGTGGGCAAGGCTTTGGACATGAGTGCTTCATTCACTTGATAGGGCCGGAAGATGGGAGCGCGTTTTGTCGATTCGTGCTCGAAACCCATGCTCACGCAGACGTCGGTGTAGACGGCGTCAGCGCCTTCAACAGCTGCGCGCGCATCCTGCATCAGGCGCAACTCGCCATGGTTCTTCTGGGCAACTTCACGCGCGGCGGCCACGACTTCGGCCTTGGGTGAGTAAGCGCGAGGCGTGGCCACGGTGACGTTGGCGCCCAACTGCGCGCCTGTCATCATGAGCGAGTGGCAAACGTTATTGCCATCGCCGACGTAAGTGAAGTTGAGACCAACGGCGGTGCCGAAGTGCTCTTCAAGCGTCATGAAATCCGCAAGCGCCTGGCAAGGGTGCTCAAAGTCAGACAGCGCGTTGACAACTGGTACGCGCGAATTAGCGGCCATTTCCGTGATGGTGTCGTGCGCGTAGGTGCGCAAAACGATCACATCGACCCAGCGCTCAAGATTCCTGGCCACGTCGGCGATTGTCTCGCGTTCGCCGAGTGGGGAATTTGTCTGGTCGACGAAGATCGCGTTGCCGCCCATGGTGTTGATACCGGCTTCGAAGGCCAGGCGCGTGCGCAGGCTTGCTTTCTCAAACATGAGCACCATCTGCTTTGAATCGAGCGCGCGGCGATACTCGCGGGGATTCTGCTTGATGTCGTGTCCCAGTTTCATGAGGGCACGCACTTCAGCGCTGGAGAGATCGGCGATGGAGCAGAGATCTTCGCCAGCCATGCGCGCGGCCGCGGCAAGGACGTCGGGATCCTTCTGTACGGGGAGCGTGGACTCTTTCTGTTCCATGGTTGTTCTACTAGCCATGATGGTGACCTCCCGCAGGCGCGTTGTGCGCCGCAGCGTTGACTGTGAGAATCTCGTCGAGCGCGGCGATGGTCGTATCCACGTGAGCGCGCTCGAGAATGTATGGCGGCAGAAAACGAAGCACGGTATCGCTGGTGCAGTTGATGAGGATATGGCGTTTCATCATTTCGGCTACCGTCAGCTTGGCAAGCTCCGCTGAATCGAGTTCGGCGGCGATCATCAGGCCCTTGCCGCGCACATCGACGATGGCTTCGTGCCGAGAGGCGAGCGAGCGCAGACGCTGCTGGAAGTAGTTGCCGACCTCGGTTGCGTGGGCGAGCAGGCCCTCCTTCTCGATCGTGTCAACGACGGCAATGCCGACGGCGCAGGCCAGCGGTCCGCCGCCGAAAGTTGTGCCGTGCATGCCAGCATGCATGACGCGAGCAACTTCTTCGGTGCAGAGGACCGCTCCGAGGGGGAGGCCGCCTGCAAGTGGCTTGGCGAAGGTGGTCACGTCCGGCTGAATCCCGTAGTGTTGGTACGCGCACCATTTTCCGGTGCGTCCCATGCCAGATTGAATCTCATCGACGATGAGCAGCGCGCCGGTTGAGCTGGCTAATGCGCGTGCCTCAGCAAAGAATTCCTGCGTCAGCGGACGAATGCCGCCTTCTCCTTGAATGGCTTCGACAAGGATGGCGCAGACCTCGCTCGAAAACCTCGCGCGCAGATCGCTGACATCGTTGAAGCGCACGAACTCGACGCCCGGAACTACCGGCGCGAATGGCTCACGGTACTTCGCTTTATAGGTTGTGGACATCGCACCGAACGTGCGGCCATGGAAGCTCTGCTCCAGTGCAAGGAACTTCGTTCCGATTTGCGCGCCCTCGCTGCGCCTGAGGCCGGCATAGGCGCGCGCCAACTTGAGCGCGCCCTCCCAAGCTTCAGTACCCGTATTGGCGAAGAAGGCGCGGTCGAGGCCGGTGCGCTCAGTGAGGCGCAGCGCAAGCTCGGCCTGGCCCTCGTGATAGTAGAGGTTCGACGTGTGGATGAGGCCCGGCTCTGGCGCGCGATTGTATCGACAATTGCCGGATGGTTATAGCCGAGCGCGTTGACTCCGATGCCGCTGAGCAGATCGAGGTACTTCGTACCGTTCTCGTCCTGGATGTAGACCCCTTCACCGTCCACAAACAGGACCGGGCTCCGATCATATGTGGAAAGGAGCAGTCTTTGCTCCGCGGCGCGAATCTCTTCGAGTTTCATCTCCTGAAAAACCTCCTTATGCAACCATCACTTCGGTACCATGGACAATGCGCGAGCTGCACAAATCGGGCAGGGAAGCGGCAGCTTCGGCGGGAAGAATTCGTACGCGCTTCACGCCATTAAGAAGCGCCTCTCGACATGCGCTCAGCTTGGGCAACATGCCGCCTGAAATCACTGCGCTCTTGGCCATTTCCGCAATTTGATCGATGGAAAGCCAGCGCAGCACTTCTCCGTTCGCGCCTTTCACGCCGGGAACGTCGGTGAGGAAAACCAGCGCGTCAGCGTGACAGGATACGGCGCAGGCGGCGGCCATCTCGTCGGCGTTGATGTTGTAATACTCGCCGTCAAACCCAAGGGCCATTGAGCAAAGAACCGGAACGCCATTCAACTGCCAGATGGCTTCAAGCCAGCGGGGATCGCTTGCGGCGATCTCTCCTACGAACCCAAGATCGGGCGAGGTGCGTTTCTTACGCGCACGGAAGAGCAATCCGTCGCCGCCGGAGAGGCCGACCGCCGGCTGGCCGAGTGCGCCGAGCGCTGCAACCAGGGCCTTGTTCACGCGGCCGGCAAAGACCATCAGAGCCACGTCGCGCGTCTCCGCGTCCGTCACGCGCAGACCGTCGATAAACTCACTCTGCTTGCCCAGCGCCTTGAGAATGCGGGTCAACTGCACGCCGCCGCCGTGAACGACGGCAACCTGATTGCCGTCACGCACGAGATCGGTGATCGCCCGCATGCAGCTATCGAGGAGCGAAGGAGATGCCAGGCCCGCGCCTCCCAATTTGACGACGTACTTCATTCAAGGCCCTCCGCGGCAAGTTTCATACGAGACCCTCCGATTCGGGCCAGCCCTGCATAACGTTCAGATTCTGTACCGCCTGGCCGGCAGCGCCTTTCAGGAGGTTGTCAAGGCAACTGACAATCACCGCGCGCTTGCCACCGGCGTCGAGCTGAAATCCGATGTCCGCGTAGTTGGTCCGCACCGAGTATTGAATCTGCGGCAGCGTCTTCTCGTAAAGCCTGACCATCGGGCTACCCGCAAAAAACTCGCGATAGACTTTCGCGACGCTCTCACGTGTTTGCGCCTTCGCGAAGTGGACATAAATTGTCGAAAGAATTCCACGTGGAATCGGCAAAAGGTGCGGCGTAAAAACAATCTGGCAACCCGAAACGCCGATTTCCTCAAGAATCTCGCCGGTATGGCGATGCGAAAACACGCTGTAGGCCGAAAGATTGTCGGCCGCGTACATGAAGTGCGTTCTGGCGGTGGGAACTTTGCCGGCACCGCTGACGCCGCTCTTGGAGTCGGCCACTATTCCGTGCTCGAGATCGACGAGGCCCGCTGCGACTAAAG